>Ga0265293_10000330_pt1 | contig 115005 bp, 81 predicted proteins | sample Munlanlewell138R_FD_192505 | JGI IMG/M metagenome (GOLD analysis project Ga0265293, IMG submission 192505) | Leachate microbial communities from a municipal landfill in Southern Ontario, Canada - Leachate well 138R | ecosystem: Engineered > Solid waste > Landfill > Unclassified | place... | reverse complement strand
CGACGGGTCTGCTTGCGCTTGCCAAGGTACTCTGCGTCGGAAAAGCTGATCTGCTTCATGGGCCGCGGTCGCTCGATGGAGTGCGCACAATTATACATGTGGACGGGCGGACTTGTTCAGAGTTTCCCTAGAACCGGAGGCAACCATGCTTCAATGAGGCCGCGGCGATATCGCCGCGGAAACACAAACCCGCCGAAGACACCGCACCACATGAGCGCGGTGCTTCAATGAGGCCGCGGCGATATCGCCGCGGAAACTCCGGCGCATGTGGGAGCAGCACCATGGCACGTATCACGCTTCAATGAGGCCGCGGCGATATCGCCGCGGAAACCGACTGGCCGAGGTCGAGGGTCGTTTTCGGGTCGGCGCTTCAATGAGGCCGCGGCGATATCGCCGCGGAAACATCTGTCGGAAGGCGGCTGCACAGCGCGCACGGGCGTGCTTCAATGAGGCCGCGGCGATATCGCCGCGGAAACCAGCCACTTGTAGCGCCCGGTCTCGCGGGCGCACTGGCTTCAATGAGGCCGCGGCGATATCGCCGCGGAAACTGCTGGTGTGCGCCGACGACGATTGCTGGACAGACGGGCTTCAATGAGGCCGCGGCGATATCGCCGCGGAAACACCGGCTTCGCTGCGCGGTCGGAGCCGGTCAAGGTGCTTCAATGAGGCCGCGGCGATATCGCCGCGGAAACATCAGCGACGGAGAGCGCGATCTTGGCGGGAGGAATTGGCTTCAATGAGGCCGCGGCGATATCGCCGCGGAAACCGCTTTGTCTTGCTGTCTGCGAAGCCGGGCTGGAAGGCGCTTCAATGAGGCCGCGGCGATATCGCCGCGGAAACGAGTATGACTACGAAACGTTCTGTTCCTACTACAACGGCTTCAATGAGGCCGCGGCGATATCGCCGCGGAAACGGGCGCAGGGCGCAGGGCGCAGGGCGCAGGGCTTCAATGAGGCCGCGGCGATATCGCCGCGGAAACCTGTGGGGTGGCTGGCCGGAAACGCCAAAGGCGGGGCTTCAATGAGGCCGCGGCGATATCGCCGCGGAAACCGTAGAATAAGAAAACGTCCGCTTGTCTTCCTTGCGCTTCAATGAGGCCGCGGCGATATCGCCGCGGAAACCTGAAGTGCAGGCACTGGAACCTCACGTCGCGCACGCTTCAATGAGGCCGCGGCGATATCGCCGCGGAAACCCTCACCTCCCGGCGAAAGACCCGTGCCATGGCTGAGGCTTCAATGAGGCCGCGGCGATATCGCCGCGGAAACCGACGGGGAGCTTATCGCAGGGGCGCCCAATGCGCCGGCTTCAATGAGGCCGCGGCGATATCGCCGCGGAAACAGTTGAGGCAGGTGTACCTTAGTAATCAAGGTCATGCTTCAATGAGGCCGCGGCGATATCGCCGCGGAAACAGGCAGTTGAGCATTATGGAGCAAGCAAGGCTGCCCAGCTTCAATGAGGCCGCGGCGATATCGCCGCGGAAACACTGGTTATGCCGATAGACTCCGGATGCGCAGGGATCGGCTTCAATGAGGCCGCGGCGATATCGCCGCGGAAACCGGGGGAAGCCCTGCGCGAGAAGCAGGCCGCACTGGCTTCAATGAGGCCGCGGCGATATCGCCGCGGAAACGCAGGGCAAGCTACTGCTGCGCCGCGAGGTGCCGGGGCTTCAATGAGGCCGCGGCGATATCGCCGCGGAAACCAGATGGGTACAGGTAAGTATGACAAGACCGGAGAAGCTTCAATGAGGCCGCGGCGATATCGCCGCGGAAACTTCGCGTCGGTATCTGGCGGCGGCGTGCCAGGGTGGCTTCAATGAGGCCGCGGCGATATCGCCGCGGAAACTGCAGATCGACTTGCCCGAGCCGCTCTACAACAACCTGCTTCAATGAGGCCGCGGCGATATCGCCGCGGAAACGGGCATTTCTTGGCGACCTTCGCCTCGTTGATCGTGACGCTTCAATGAGGCCGCGGCGATATCGCCGCGGAAACTGGCCATCTGCCCCAGTCCGGCCACGGCGCCTGCCAGGCTTCAATGAGGCCGCGGCGATATCGCCGCGGAAACGTCGGGTGCAGTGGCACGGCCGATGACAAACCCGGCGCTTCAATGAGGCCGCGGCGATATCGCCGCGGAAACCGGAGGAATCGAACGCGCTCACCAGCGCGGAATACCGCGCTTCAATGAGGCCGCGGCGATATCGCCGCGGAAACCTGCGAAGGCTGACCCGGAGGGGGCGAGCGACGCGGAGCTTCAATGAGGCCGCGGCGATATCGCCGCGGAAACTGACACGGCCTTTCCACCTCCTTCAATCCAAGGTGTTGCTTCAATGAGGCCGCGGCGATATCGCCGCGGAAACCGCGGATGCCGAGCATGAATGGGAGACATGGACGGCGGCTTCAATGAGGCCGCGGCGATATCGCCGCGGAAACCGCGGGTATCGCGCGTGTCCGAGTCGCGAAGCGCGTTGCTTCAATGAGGCCGCGGCGATATCGCCGCGGAAACTTAATAGATCATTAATAAGTGGGGGGAAGGGGCCAAAGCTTCAATGAGGCCGCGGCGATATCGCCGCGGAAACCACTCAGGGAGCTTAAGATGCCTAGATCCGCGCGCGCAGCTTCAATGAGGCCGCGGCGATATCGCCGCGGAAACAGCCGAACCGCTTGAGCGTCTCCCACAGGTCGAGCACGCTTCAATGAGGCCGCGGCGATATCGCCGCGGAAACCGGCGAATGGAGAACGTCTCACAATCACGACCGGATCGCTTCAATGAGGCCGCGGCGATATCGCCGCGGAAACAAGGAGCCGGTACGCGCAATCCTCGACCTGAACGAGCTTCAATGAGGCCGCGGCGATATCGCCGCGGAAACCGCGGTACAACGCGAAGAACTCTGACACCGCTGCACGGCTTCAATGAGGCCGCGGCGATATCGCCGCGGAAACCGCAAGCGGTTTCTCGCGGAGGGCGTATTTCTGAACGCTTCAATGAGGCCGCGGCGATATCGCCGCGGAAACTTGCGAAGCTGCGGAGTTAGCCGATGCCACCACTAGCTTCAATGAGGCCGCGGCGATATCGCCGCGGAAACGCGCCCGCACTTCATGCACGCGGGCGCGAGGTCGGGCTTCAATGAGGCCGCGGCGATATCGCCGCGGAAACCGGAAAAGGCGCCAATGGAATGACAGAGGTCCGCGGCTTCAATGAGGCCGCGGCGATATCGCCGCGGAAACCGCCGCCGACCGCGCTGCCGACGAACTCGATGACGGGGCTTCAATGAGGCCGCGGCGATATCGCCGCGGAAACCCCATCGTTGAGCCTGTTTCTAAACATCTTATCTGCTAGCTTCAATGAGGCCGCGGCGATATCGCCGCGGAAACCGTACCCCAGCAAGCCTCGGGGGCACAAGGGGTTTTGCCGGGTTCTGCGAGAGGTGAGTGGAACTGGGGCGCTCCGGGAACAGCCGCCTGCCAAAGCGCCTTCAGTTCCAACTGGAACGTGCTGATTTTCAAGGAGCCGACGAGTGCGAGCCGTGCCCGGGCTTGCGGACACCACATGACCGCTCGCGCTGCCAGGGCGAGTATCGCGCACACATGGCCGAGGTTCCACCTTGGATCTCACACGATGATTGGCTGACGCGTGACGGCCTCGAACTTGTCGCCGAGGCTGACGACCTTGGGCTTCACCTTGTCGGCGGGCCCGATGTCAATGATGAGCAAGGCATCGACCTTGTGGTTGATGATTCCGTCGAGCAACTGAACCAATTCCGCGTGGCCACGGGCGCTGAGACGGCATTGGAACACCGACAGCTGAAGCCACTCGCCGAAGCCCTTCATTAACTTGAAGACCCGCCGCCAGCGCTTGTCGTCACGAATGTCGTAGGTGACCAGGTACAAGTGTTCGTCCATCGCCTTCCCTTCCCGCCACACCCGCTCAGCGGGTGGTGAAGTCAGGATACTCGTCAAGCTCGCCAAGCAGAAATCGGCCGAGGAGTCGCGCCTGGAGTTCCAACAGACGCCGATAGCTCAGGCGGTAGCCAAACAGCGGATGGGTGATCTCCTGGCCGAGGCGACGCTCGAACGCCGCAATGAAGCGTTTGCGGCCGCTGGCGTCCAGATTGACGCTGCCGGCGGCACGCACGAAGTCGGAAGGATGAATCTCGCCATTGTTGATGACCTGCATCACCACCGAATCGGCAAGCAGCGGGCGAAATGGTTCCATCATGTCCAGAGCCAGCGCGGGACGCCCGTAGCGCGGCTGGTGGTAGAAGCCGCGGTAGGGGTCGAAGCCGACCGCGGCGAGCACGGTCGTCCAGGTGCGGGCAAGCATCGCATAGGCAAAGGACAGCATGGCATTCACCGGATCCGTCGGCGGGCGCCGGTTGCGGCGCGTGAAGTCGAATGCAAGCAGCGGGCCGTCTTCCGCACTGGGCGGCTTCAGGGTGTTGCGAAATTCGCGGAAGTAGATGGCGGCCGCGTTGCCCTCGAAGCCGAGCAGGGTTTCGATACTGGTGGCACGCTGGGCCTGGTCACGCGTGTGTTTGAGATCGGCCAGTACCCGTTCGGGCTTTTCCTCCGGCTTCCAGTTGCGGCGCAGTTGGGTTCGGCAGTTGGCGATCTTGGCGGCGACGAGACCGCGCGCGATGCGCAGGCAGGTCTGATCGGAAAAGCTGGCGCGAAACTGCGCCGTGCGAAGCTCGACGTTCTTGTGCCCGTTGCCCTGGGTGTGGCCGAAGAAAAACCCGCCATAGCTGTGCCAGGTCACCGGGATGTCGCGCTGCAAGAGCTCATGGAGGCAAGGCGTGGTGACATAGATATTGCCTTGCAGGACAACCTGCGAAACCTCGCGAAGGCGCGCCGTCGCCAGGACGCGCCCATCCTTGTCGGTGACCTCGAGCATGTCGCCCTTCTTCGCGAGCTTGGCACTGTAATGCTGGATGTAGAGCGGCAGGGCCTCATGGTAAGGCACGGCCAGCGGTCGCGGTGCCAGCTCGGCACGCTGCAGGAACTGCACTTCATCGGGCAGACAGATGGTGACCAGCGAGCAGCGTGAGCATTTCGGGCTATCCACCAGTGGCGGTGGGATGCGGCCACCGGCCGCCATGGCGCGCAACTCGTCGATCGCCTTGCGAGTCAACGCCAGGAGTTCGTCATCGAAAGCGACAGAGACGCGCTCCTTGCTGCCAACGTAGTAGATGGCGCCCTCCTCGCAGGTATAGCCATGCTCGCGCAGCAGAAGTCCCTGCGCGCAGAGCTGCACGCGTTCGGGATCGTACACGCCGCGCGCGGTATGCGGCCGCTTGCCGCGCTTGTAGTCCACCGGCGTCACGACGTTGGCGACGCCTTCGATCAAGTCCAGTCTGGCGATCAGGCCGAGCGCATTCGACGACAGCGTGATCGATCGCGCGTGGATTTCCACGCGCTCTTCCTCTGCCGATTCGGCATCCGGCAGATCACCCGCAGGCTTGTCCACGCGCCGGTGCGCATGGCGGCCCTCCACCGTATCGGACGTGTCGGCCCATTCGCCCTGCACCCATTCGAGGTAGGCCAGACGCGGACAATACACATGCTCGTTGAGCATGCGCACGGGGATCAATGGTTGGTCGGCGCCGAGGTCGGGGAATGGAAGTTCGAGTTCGCCTTGTTTGGGTTGCATCGTTACCGAGCCATCCAATCAAACTACACTGGTCTGAACAGCCCCAACCCGAAGCAGCTTGAGTGCCCAATGCGAATTGGTCCTTCGACAACAGCCGCGAAGCGGAGGCGGATTCGATACGCGCGACGTTGCCCGAGCGCCGGCCGATGACACGCCTGTCGACGCGGTGCATGTACGGAAACCCACACGTTTTCCTCAATGATCTCAACCGAGACTGGCTCGGAGATTCCTCTACGGGTGAGTTCACGACAGATCTGCTCAGCTACCGACTCGCCCGAACGCTCCCTGGTTCCCCGAAAACGATGACGCGAGGGGACGTAGGGGGTTATAGACTCCCATACTCGTGATGGCAATCCGTCAAAGCCCGGCGGTAGGGGCACGGCAGCATCGAGTGGGACCAAGCGCACCCTCCAATCGTCCACGTCAGATCCAATTGCCGTCCACGAGAAGTCCTTCCTGGCAGCGAACAGGATAGCCTCCTGTTCATCAGCACTGAATGGGTGCGACCCCCTCCAGACCAGAAGCCGCGATGGACGACCACGCTCGAACCAGACCATGAACTCTGTGTGACGACGATGCTCATCCGGCTTTCCGTCGGCGTCCTTTCCAACCATGCTAGCAACGCACTCGCGTGTCGCTCGGTCGGCACGTGTCCACTGTGATGCCGAGCCCTCGGTCACTAGTTGAATCAACTCATTCACCACCATTCCGCGAAAGCGAGAAGTAAGCCGTACGATTGCTCTCGGATCGGGGGCGACGTTCCAACCGATGGCGAACTGCATCAGATGACAGTTGCGGCGGTTCTCGCGTACGCGACGGCGCTCGCGAACTGCGGGCCGTTGCGGTCGCACCGTGTAGAGCCACTGTGCACCCGGCGGAACCGCTCGCTTCGCGGCCGCGGGGTTGTCGGACGTGCGCTCGATGTCTTCGCGCGTGGCCTTCTCGAGCGGCGACAGCACAGGCACTGCGCCCGCCGTGCGCTTGCCGACGAGCATGCAGTTGACTCGAGGGATCTCTTCGGACGAATCCGCCATGCGAATGCGCGTGAGTGTCTCGGCACGCCCGAAGTAGGTCATGCGCTCGAGGCACCGGGCGAGCAGCACCTGCAACTCGTCGACCCAGTCATCGCCCTCGATGAACCACCACACGGGAGCCTCGGACGGCACGCACCAGTAGTTGTCCTGCACGAGGCTGGTTTGGTAACTGCGAACTCCGGCGTCAGCGATGCGTTGCCAGCCACCTGTCGGCTGACCGAGAATTTTCTCAAGACGACTGATGCTCGCCTCATCCCGTGCCGCTTGTTTGAGGGTCTTGATCTCGATCGTCCATTTCCCGTCGTCACTGGTCGTCAGCGACAGCTTCTTGATGCCGAGGTCCTTGATCTGCTTCTCGATCTTCTTCTCACCTTCAGAGAGTTCCTTCTCGCCCTGCTGTCCCTTCTTGCCCTTTCTGGGGACCTTTGGTGCCCTGACGAAGACGCCTTGATCACGCCAGTTCGGCGCGTCCATTGCGAACTCGGTCGGGTGGTACTGCCTGAGCGGGGTTCCCTTCCTCGCGTCGGGTGGCAAGTGGAATGCGTAGGTGCTCTTGCACAGCGCACTCTGCAGCTTCTCCAACTGCCTGAGGTCGGGCTCCCTCTCCGCTTCGCGCGCCCACTGGTACCAGCGCGCGGTGACGGCGCGAACGAGGCGCCATGGGCTCGGCGGCCATTCGCCGTGAGGATCGTCGAACGGGTTCGCGCGCCACAACGTGGCGTGGAAGCGCCCAAGCGGGAACTCCTGTCGGAGGACGATCCTCATTCCTCGGTCTCTTCCAATGCCTCGTCTTCGTCAGCGCTCTTGGCGGCCTCGGCTTGGCCTTCTCGGTACAGCTCCTCACGCGGCCAGAAGACGTCCGTGACGGGTCGCGCGCCGAAGGCTGCCGCGTTGATTGCTGTCCCAATGTCGACGTCGAACTCGACCTCCTGCTCGTAGCGCTTGAGGGTCGCGCACCGGAGATGACAGCCGGACCGGAAGCGGAACGGCGACGCGAGGAGCTTCTGGATCTTCCAGAGCGCGAGCGCGACGAGGAACTCCTGCTGCTTCTCCGAAAGGCCGAGAGTCGACCCGCCCTTCAGACGTCCGAACGATCGGATGAGGCTGACGTCGAGCACGAATGTCGCGCGGATCGATTCGGCGGTCACGTCATCGACCGCAAAGATCGGCTGCCTCGACGTCGTCTTACCGAGGCGGTCGAACTTCACGCCCGAGCGATCCACACGACCCGCACCGAAGGCCTCGAGGTGCGCCGTGAGCGCACGCGGGATCTTGATCTGCCACTGCGGGAACATCACGCCGTGAACGAGGGAGTTCGGATCGATCTCGAAGATCGTCTTGAAGACGTTCCACCACTTTTCTGGCGGTGGATGCGCAACTTTCTCCCCATCCAGCGCGATTCCAAACTTGCCTCCCGTGGCCAGTTCGTCGCCGAAGCTAACCGTGCTGACGGTGCCATCAGGGTCAACTCGTTGGCCGCCCTTCCCATCCCACTTGAGCGACTTCTTGTTACGCGCCCCAAAGAAGTACGTTGAGGCGATGCGGTGGCCTTCGGTGAGGCTGGTGACGATCGTCTCCCGCTTGTCGCTCGGGAGCTTGTCATCGACGAGATCGCCGGTGACGCAGCGAATGTAGGGCATCCCGCTGAGCTCATCGACAAGGTCGAGATCGTGCGCGCCACGCTGGCAGACCGCCTCGAGGTGGTTGGCCATGCTCGCCGCGCTGTCGACGATGCAGACATTTTCGGTGCTGCCGTCCTTGCGCGGGGCCTTGTAGATGACGTGGCCGATCTCGGGGAATCCCGCGGGCTGGAACCGGTCACCGACGATCGGCTCGAGCGTCGCTGTCAGGACGAGCGGCGACTCACCCTTCAGAACGTCGGCAGGCGTGAGCTTCTTCGGCGGACTTTTCTTCTCTGCGTCAGACATGTGCTCCTCCTCTTTGTGGCCGGCGTCGAGGGCGAAGCCAGCGTTCGAACAGGCCCGCGCGATCGCGGTCCGAGATGGTGAACAGCAGGGCCGCGGCGAGGCGGTCGGGGTGGTGCGTGGTGAATGACACATCGAACGTCGCGAGGCGCGCACCAGCCATCGCGTAGCGACTGCTCGCGAGCCGGAGCACGGCGTCGAAGTTGCCCGCGCGGGTCAACGTGACGAGAGAGCGCGCAGCTTCCGTCGTGCGTGCGCCCGTCTCCTCAGCGAGCAGGTCGTCGCCTCCGAGGTCGCGGATGGCCAAGGGGCGCTGGTCGATGAGCGGTTGCAGGAGTCCGAGCAAGGCCAGTTCGCCATCGACTCGCGACGTGCTGTCGTCCCTTGGAACGAGCGCGCGAACCTCTTGCGGAACCCTTCTCCAATCGAAAAGCGCGAGTCGCGAGATCCAGGCCGAGAACAGTGACGCATCGAGATCGCCGGCAAGCCAATGCCGTACCTGCGACGTCGTCGCTGGTAGGGGCGCACGGCCGAGGGGGCGTCTGGGGTGGGTCGCATCAAGCTTTGCCCCTTCGACGAGCCGACGTGACAGAACCGCGCCGAGAACACGCGCGAGTTCTCCCGGCCCCCACACCCGACGCGCTGGAGCGACCTTGGAATGTTCGAACCGTCTCGGCTGAGCCGCCCAGTCGTACTCGTACTTGCCGTTCTGTTCGCGGGCCCACTCCACGCCAAAGCGGAAGGACGCAAACGGCAACGTCTCGGGAAAGGCGGACACGAGGGCAAGAGCCAGCCGTGCCTCGACGCCTGGCTGTTCATCAGCGAACAATGAAGGCAGCCACTCGAGCGGCAGCGGTTCCCAGCGGACCTTGCCCTCCCGGAAGCTCCGGTTGCGGTCGATGCGATCCAGCGCGCCAACGATCGCGTCGAGCAACGCGATGCCCGCTTCGGGGCGGTGTGGCTCAGAAGCGACGTCGAGGAGTGCTGACTCGATGGGCCCGCGAAGTCCCACGAAGCGCTTGCCGTCCCGCGGAAAGCCACGCTGCTCGATGAGGGCGGTGACGCGTTCGAGTGTCGAAGAGGTGGCCGGGCGTGCGTCAGTCCCGCTCTCAAGCGAGAAGCGAGTTTCCAGTCGGGGCTCGAACGTGTTCGAGCTCGTCGTTCGTCCCAGCGTGAAACGGCGGAACTCGCTGACCCCAGCGTCCACGCCGCGCTTTCGGATGGCCGTCGCGAACGCAGCGGGGGTGAGCGCTCCACGCCCGTGCAGCTCAGCGCGTCCACGCGAGAACAGCGTACTCACCTCGGCGAGCGACATTGGCCGGCTCCACAGTGGAGTCCAGATTTCGCCACGCAGTCGGTCTGCTTCCTTCTCAGCGCTCGCAGCGATGGGCTGAGTGATGAAGGGGAAGGCGCCGACGGCGCGCGCTGATCGAGCCCCGAGACGTCGAGACGCGCCGCCAGCGAGGAAGGCCAGGCCTTCGCAGGCAAGAACCATCGCCCATGGAGAGATTTGTCCCTCACGCGCAGGTGACTGACCGCTGTTGTAGAGTTTCGTTGCATCGCTGAACCAAGAGCCTGCGGCCAGCTTCTCGACCATCCACGTGACGGGGCGCCCGAGGAGCAAGGTATGCAGCGCATTCTTTTTTTCATCCGAAGGCGCTGCGCTGTTGGCGTTGGCCTCCGCTTTCCTTTTCCCACGTCCCTTCGCCGGCTTTGGCGCGACCGCGAGGGCGTCGACGGCTTTCTGCCATCCCGCCGCGAAGTCGCGGCGACCCGCGTTGCCGCCACTGCCAAGAAGCGGGTTGAAGCTCACGCGAGCGTGAGGCACCGCGTGGGCAGCGAAGAACGGAAGCTGGGCCTCCTGGGCCTCTGCTTGCCAGAGGGCGAGCGGTGCGCCCGATTTGGCCTTCGTGCCCTTCTTCTGCGCGTCAGACCACGCCTTGTCATACTGGGTCCATTCGCGCTTACTGACCTCAGACTCGACTTGTGTATTTGCGATCCGCACCAGCTCCTCGAGTAGTTCGTCGATCGTCGTCGGGCCGCCGACCACCTGCAGCACCTCGTCTCGCCACGCGATCCGCGTGCTCGGCCACCTTCGGGACAGCACCCGCAAGAGGCCGAGCGACGCGAGGTAGTTGCCAAGGCTGTCGGGGACGAGGCCGGGGAGCGGGAGCACCGGAAGCCGAAGTTCAGCGGCCATCGGGAATCCTCGGCTGCAACGTCTCGGCAGCAAGGACGTCCGCGGTCAATGGTGCGCATAGCCGCCCGCGAGCGTCAGTGAGAAGATCCTCCAACAGCCTCTCGGGGTTGGCTTCACCCAAGTCCTCCAGGACGGCCTGCACGAGCGGCTGGCTCAGGAACGTGCCGGACGCCGACCAGAGCGCGGCGGCCTGCATGCGGATGCGCGCCTCGTTCATCAGGTCGGGCGTGGGCTCGTTGTGGGCGACATCGTTGCGGAGCTCACGGATGCTGCTGCCGAGCGCGGCATCGAACTTCGCCAACGCGTCGCTCTGGAGGAAGTACTTGGCGATACGCGCTCCGGGACCGCCGTCTCCGTCATAAACCCAGTACCAATCGATGCCGCCGACCCTGTCTTTCCACTCGAACGGACGCTTCCGATCGTCGTCGGAACCGTCACCTCGTCGGAGGAGCTTGTCGCCCGTTGGCGCGTCACCGCTCTTGATCTTGAAGAATCGGCGCCTCTTCGGGTCGGGGGACCGCTCGATGCGCTCACCGAGCCTGTCCCATAACGCGGCTTCGTAGAATGCCACGGTGCCCTGAACCGCTCTCGGAATGTCGCGCGCGCGAAGCGCCAGCTCAACGCGCAGCCCGGCTCGCACCGCCATGGACTCGTGGTTCAGAACCGCCAAGTCGCAGCCCGGCGGCAGTGGCAAGGATGAGGCGAAGTGCGCGAGCCACTTGATGACCTGCGTCCACTCCTGGCCCGGCGTACCTTCGAGATGACTGACGGCACCACGCGCGCCAAGCAGGTTGCCCTTTTCGACAAGCGAGAGGGCATGCCAGCGCGCCCGGTACCCCGCTGCGGGGTGGAACTGCTCTTCGACGGCTCGATCGGCCTGCTTGGCGCGATCACCATCGGGCACCTCGAGCGCCGTGACCCCCGGCCCGCCGACGCAGTGCAGACGCACCAACTCGTTGATGAGCTCGTTGGCCGCCGCGAGGCCGCCCGTCGTTGCCACGAACACGAGGTCATCTGGCTTCAGGCTCGCTGTGGCGAGACCGACGCCGTTCGACAGCGTGGCGACGACCGAGCGCCGAACGACCGCGTCGACCTCGTTCGACGGATCTTCGAGCTGTTCGTCTCCTGTCAGAAACGCTACGCGCGTCACGTTCTCTACGCCGCGATCGCGAAGTCGGCGCTCCATGACCGCGCCGGCGAAGCGCGGATCCCTCGCATCCTGCCGCCTGGTCTCGAAGATGAGCGCCGACGTTGGCAATGAGGGACCGAAGTGCGCGAGTACGGCGTCGAGCTTCGGCGTGCAGAGAAGCAGCTCGCCCTCGGGCAACGAATCGAAGAAGCGTCGGCTCCTGCCCTTCGGAGCGTCGACCACCGACCACGAGCGCTCCTTGATGGCGTCGTGCAACGTGCCGCAGATGTTGCCATCGAGCTTGTGCCGCTGCTCGTTCACGACGAGCTGCACGTCGGTCTGGCCCGCCGTCATCACGAGCAGCGTCGTCATGACGACCTGCCGTTCTTGTAGCGGCGGTTGCGCGAGTGCTCCGCGCGCAGCGTGGTGTGGAAGGTGTAGATGTTCTCGTTTCCATCGCGGTCTCGGGCTCGCGGATAGTCCGCCGCGCTCGGATGGTTGCGGCGGTGGATGGCGAGCCACTCGTCCTGGGTCGCGGTCTTCTGGTGGTTCCTCGTCACCCAGGCTGCGAGGTCGCCCTCGGGCTTCAGCGTCGGCGCTTCACCAGCTTCGTCGAGGAACAGGAGCTGCCTGGCCTCGATGCGTACGCTGCCCCAGCCGAGAGGACGCGCGTAACCGAGCTTCGAGCAGTAGCCGCCGGTGTCTGCGCCACCAAGCCCGGTCTTGAACTGGTCTGGGCTGAGCGCGACGAGGATTGCCGACAGCTCGGCGGCGTCGAGATCGCGGAAGCGCACGGTGAAGCGAAACTTGCGCCCGGGCTTCGACGCCTCGAGTGCGAGCGTGCTGCGCTCGTTCTGTCTATTTGTGTCGGAGGCGTCCTCGGCGACGGCATTCGGACGATCGAGGTAGAACTTCCGGCCCGCCAGCTCGCCGGGCGTGTCGTAGCCAGCGGCATCGCCGTAGGTCACGAGGCTGGCGTTGTCCGAGGGGCGCGAACGCGGGTGGTCTGGCTGTTTCAGGTAGTGCTCGACCGCGCTTGGACGTGGCATGCCCAGCTCTTTGAGGAACGTCGGCCGCAGGAAGCGCTGCTCGTCGCTGTCGTTCTCCCCGACGAGCTCGAGCCCCGAGTTGACGAAGACGCGGCCCATGAGCTGCGCGTGGTCGTTCTCCCCGATCCCGGCGCTGCCTTCGTTGTCGCCGGTGTAGCCGAAGAGTCGTCGTACCGCCGAGAGCTCCTTCGGAGCGTCGCCGTTCTTTTCGCGCTCCCCGTCGAGAGGGAAGAGGCCGTGCCGTTCGAGCCCTGGCACGTCAGCGTCCTTGCGAACCGAGTCGGTATAGGCCCAGCGGTAGTAATAGTGCCAGCCGAGCGAGACGACACACTCCTCCTCGGTATCCCACTCGACCCAGACGAGATCGCCGGGCTGGAATACCTCGTCCTGCGCCGCCTTGAGGATGCGATTGCGTGCCGCGTCCCCCGCGACCGTCTTGGGCACATCGGGGTGGCGCTCAGAGAAGTGTCCGTGGTCGAGATCGACGAGGTGACGAACCGTCGCGAGGTAGCCGTCTTGCGCTGCTATCGGCACGTCGAACGGTTCGGCGGATGCATCTCGGAGGATCTTGAGGGAGGTGTGGACCCTGGGCTTGGAGTTCAGCCTCTGGCCCGCGCCTTGCCCACCTCGGTACGGCGCACCGCCCCGCTGATCGAAGCGGTAGTCGAGATTGTTGGCCTTCTTATTATACTCGAGCTCGGCCGGGAACAGCTCCAAGCGCGTCGGCACGCGTGCTTGATGCTCGTCGTTGAGCGGCCTGGTCTCGACATGGTCTTCCAGTACGCGCGCCAGTCGAGGAACCAAGAACCTGTTCTCGGCCCTGAGCGGGTACATCGCGTTCGGGCGATACGAGTACGAGCGCTCCGCGACGCGCTCCATCGGCGCGCCGAGCAGCGCGCCCAACTCGTGGCGCAGGAGGCCCTTCAGCGAGTCGCCGGGGATGACGACGGGACGTTTGCCCCAAGGCGCACGCAGCGGGCAGAGCACTGACTTCTTGCTGTCCGCGAGGTCGGCAGGAATGGGCCAGTCGCTCTCGTTGTCTCCGACCTGTCCACGCTCCCAGCCGACGAGGAGCGGCGTGAGCGTCTCGAACTCGAAGCGGATCTCGCCCGAGAGTCGGTCCTTGCTGCTCGTGCCGTCGTGCCAGATCGGCGGTGAGGTCGCGAGGTCCTTCGGGAGCGCGACGAAACCGTAGGGCTTGCCGGGGAGCGGCTGCGCGTTGTTCGCCGGGGTTGCCTGACGGCCTTGTTGCGGTCGTCCTTGGCCTCCACGCGGATGGCCACCTCGCTGCTGATAGGAACCCCCCGATCGTTGTTGCCGCTGCGCGGGTATCGGTGCGGCGACTGCTGCAATGGCCGTATCGCCGCCGTCGATCGCCGCGAGACCAGCGCCTTGAAGTTTCGCGCGCACGCGCTCGATGTGTGTGTCCTTCGATGCGCAGATGATGAACTCGGCGGGCACGCTGGTGCCGACGATATCGAGGTGTGGCATCCCGAGCTGGTTGCTCTTCAGCTTGTTGAGCTCCTTGCCGTCGCGCGGTTTGCCGTCAAGGGTCCGGATGCGGATCCGATGAGGCTTGTCAGACTTGCAAGGCATCAGCGTATCTCCGTCATAATGGTGAAGCCGAGCACTTCCTCGCCGATGTGCCACTCGCGCAGGAGCACGTTGCCCTGGCCGGTGTTGGCTGCGGAGAAGCGCTGGAAACCGTGTAAGCGCGCAGGCGTGTGGACCACGCGGCTCAACTTCGCGTCGTCGGCTTGTGCTGTCTCCTCGATGAGCACGAACCGCGCGCCGCTCGACGTGCGGACCGCGCGCCAGACCGCGCGCTCGGCGTAGAACGCGATCTCGTCGACCTGTAGCCTGTCGTCTTCGGCGGGCCATTCGCGACCGAAGGTCGCGGGCGGCGCACTCAAGCTGAGATCTATGCTCGGATCGCACCACCACGCGACGAGCTTCTCGCCAAGCGCAGCCTTCGCGACCCTCGCAGCGGCTCCAAGCATGAGCGCTTCGGTGATCGTGCCGGTCTTCGTGCGCACCCAGGCGTCGGCGGTGGTGGGGCGGTCGATGAAGATGCGCTTCGAGCGCGCGCCGTTCTTCACCTGCTCTGTGGGCTCCTTCGGCGGCGCCCAGTCCCGCGCCCTGGTCACGTCGTCGTTGACCCACGGCTTCGCCTGCCAGTGCCCCGCGCCTGCACCGCGCGTTTTGTGGCCGCCCACCAGCAGATGCCCCAGCACTCCAAGCGCGACCTGACGATCGGCGAGCTTTACCAGCGGCTCGATCTCTTCACTCGTCGCGCCTTCGACGACGATGCGCACCGGGAACGTGCCTCGGAGCACGCGAACCGCGTCGCGCTTGGCGCTGCCGTAGGAGCCCGCCGAGAACTCGTCCTCGGCGTGCATGTGGAGTTTCGCCGCCGCCCACTCGCCTTCAGCACGCGCATCGCGGATGAGGATGCGGCTGCTCTGGCTGACGGTTCCGAACGCCTTCCCGGCCAGGTCGTCTTCGCCGACCTTGCCCCCCACGATGTGCGGGTCCTCGATGTCGTGGCCTGCCGCGCGCTCGAGGCGCGAGAAGGCATGGCGCAGCGATCCGCGCACGCTCGCGCCGGGGAGCAGCGGACGTCCACCATCCATGAGTAGCGCACGATCGGTGGCCAGCGTATCGGGCATCTTTGCGTTCGTCGCCCACGCGGGCCTGGCCCACAGGCCGTCGCCGGTCGGCTGCACCGTCCGCTCGGTGTCGTGCGGACCGACGGCGAACATGTCGAGGCCCCATGCGGCCTCGCTGGACTCAGGCTCGTACTCACCGAACGAGACGTCCACATCGAGCGTGCGAAAGCACCACGAGCGCGTCGGCGAGACGACCGGCACGGCCGCGAGCACCTCCGGAAGCGTCGTGCGGCCTGACTTCACCCACACCTCGTAGGAGGCGACGTCGAGGCGATACGCCTTCAACTCATCGAGGTGGCACCAGCCGAGTCCGCGCGCGGCACCGCCACCGAGCCAGCAGCGCCCCCTGGCCCAGTGCTCGGCCAGCACGTAGCCGAGGATGCCCTCGGCCTCAGCGAAGTCGGCGTCATCGTGCGCATACGAGCGATCGACGCGAAAGCTGAGCTGCCACTTCGTGCCCGCGGGAATGACCTCACGGTCGTAGAGCACGCCACCCGCACGCGCGCTGGTAGCGTGGCGAATGCCGACGCCCGCGCGGATGTGGGGAACGCCAGTGCTGGTCGCGTCGGCAAACTCCCACGCCGAACGACGTAACGCGCCGTGCTTGATGTCGTCGGAGACGGCGCGCGGCAGCGGATCGAAGAAGCGCTTAGCCATGGCAACCACGGCGCCCTTGAGGCCGCGCCCGACAAGCGTCGGCACGCCATCAACGAGCGCGAAGGATTGGTCGGCGCTGGTCTCGCGATCGAACCCAGACACCGAGAGCGCCGAGTCCTGCACGAGGGTAGCGGTGAACAGCGTGAGCTTCGTGGTCATAGAGCATCCCTCGAGGTTGTGCGCATGTCGGCGCGCAGCCAGCGGACGAAGAGGCGCGCGTAGATTTTACGTCGGGACGCCTGGGCCCTGTTCAGCTCATCCAGGATCGCCTTCGCGTCCTTGTGCTTCCAGCTCTTGCCGCCCGCCGTCGCGGAGTTGAGGCGGTTCGAGAGCGCGTTCGCGTCGCCGCGTTCGAGGTCGCCGACGAGGTCCAGCCACTGTGAGAGGCTCGGCTTGCGATCGCTGCCTCCCCCTGGCTTCGTCAACGACCTGTGCGCGCTGAGCCACTCCTGCGTCTTCGCGGCGACGGCCTCTTCCTCGATGTCGGCTGCGGCGGTCGTCGCTGCGTTGCTCGCAGGGGCATCTCCAGTCACTCCAGGGAGCACAGCGTCGAGCCGGAAGCGTCCGAAGCCTTCGTGCATGCGCTCGCCGAGCCATTCGTTCTTGGCAGCACGCTCCGCGAGCGTGGCAACTCCCACACCGGAAATCTCGAACACCGAGCCGCGTCGAATGGCGGCCGCAGGCATGCGCCACAGGCGTGAGGTGCCGTTGAAGCCGTGAACCATCACGCTGTCTTGCAGCGACTTGCCGAGCTGAACGTCGACGCCCAGCAGTTCCTTCAGCGCGGTCTCGTCGAGTGCGGTGCGCCAGCGCAGGTGCTCGTCACGCACGAGTAGGTCTGACGTGAGCGTGAGCAGTGCCTTGTGCTCCCGCTTCAGCGTGCGAGCAGCGCCAGACCACGCGAGCTGCGCCACCTCGACGGGCGCACCCGCACGGCCCACGCGCAGCCAGCGTCTGCCTTCGAGCACGGGCGCGAGCTTCTCGGCCAGCTTCTTCAGGTCCTCGACCGGGCCGTGAAGTTCCGCGAGGAAGTGCGTCTCCTCGACGATCTGTTCGATGGCGAAGAGCGAGGCATCGGCCTGCTTGGGATCGGGGCGACCGTTGCGCAGTCGCACCCGGCGCGCAGGGCGGAACGTAGTCCACGCCGCGCTCGCGCTCGCGCGGTAGACGAAGAGATCGTCCTCTGGCCGCTTGGGCTTCACCCCATTCCGCTTCTTCTCGACCTCAGCGTCCCACGCATCGAAGCGCTTGGTCGGAATCGTCGGCTGCGCCCACCAGGGCACGTCACCGGCAGCACCTTTCGGCTTCCCGCTCTGGAGCACGAGTGGCGCGGGCAATACCTCCACGCCCTCGAGCTTCGACGGCGCGTGCGGCAGAGGCAGCGCGTCGCTTACTGAGATCTTCCCCGACGTGAGCAGCGCGGCCGTGTCGCGATCACCATCGGTGATGAGCCACGCGGCCACCGCGCCGAGAAGTGTGCGGCCGGGCACGAAGGCGAGGCTTGGGATCAGGTTATCAGGCGTCGCCGTCGCCGTGATGCAAAGCGGATCGCGGTTCTTCAGCAGCAGTGCGAGGCGACCCGTGGGCGTTCCAGTTTCCCGCGAAGTGCTCGCGACGACGGACAACGCGAGTTTCACCCGACCCGCGCCGGTGGAACGGCCCCCACCGAGTGCGTCGACCTCCTGCACGAGGCGCTGCAGCGTCGGCAGCTCGCTGGCGGGCAACTCGACCTCGCCCACGAGCACGGTGCCCCGAGGCACGTACTCGATGACCCGCAGCGTGTCATCTTTCGGCGCGCGGTTGTCGAACGCCTCGCGCGCGGTGGAGCGCCAGACGTGGCTCCCGGGATTGTCCTTCGCGTAAAGCGACGTGAACACCGCGCGCTGTTGCTGGCACCCGGCACGACCGAAGAACGCGCTCGCCTCCTCGTCGCCAAGGAGCCTGCGCGCGGCGTCGCGCAGCACGCCCTCGACGTGCGAGGCCCAGATAACGGGACGGTCGTGACGGTCGCGCGCAACGAGCGCGTCGATGCCACCGCCGCCCGAGCCCGAGCCGAGGTGCGCATCCGAGATCAACTCGGCGGTGAGCGTCTGGCGAACCCATTTCTCAGACATGGGCGGCCTCCTCGTCGGCGTCGGCCCGCTCGGTGTTGCGACCCAAGCGAGCGATCTCGGCGACCTCGACGAGATCGAGCAGCGCGGTGATCGAGACATTCTCCGCGCACCGCCATAGCTTCGTCACGCCCGCTTCGGCGAGCGGCTCCTTCACCTCATGCGGCAGCTCAGCGAACGCCAGTTCCGAGAGCGCACGACCACGTGGGAGCTGCTCGACGAGGTAGCGGAGCTGTGAGCGCGGCGCGCGGGTGAGCTGGCCCGCGCCACGTAAGAGCCCTTGCAGTGAATCAATCCGCGTCTCGCCGAGCACATCGATCGGGCGCTGCGAGAGCACGCGCAGGTTGTTGCCGCTGTCGCGCAGCCAGTCGCGCCGTCGTATCTCTTCGGGATCGTCGACCCACGCGGTACTGAACACGGCCCAGTCCACGACGGAGCACTTCTTGTCCGCGTCGAGCCCACGGAAGCGGCGTTTCGCCGAGCTGGCGAGCTGCTCGGCGACCTCGTGCAACCGATGAATGGGGATGGTGTGCTTGGCGAACACCACGCCGACGCCGAGGGTCAGCTTGAAGCCCGTGCTCTCATTCTGGAGCGCGTCCAGCTCCGCACAGAGCGTGACGACGAAGGGCAGCGCAATCTCCGCGCGGACCACGAGCAGGAGGTCGTCGCCACCGAGCATCAAGGGGATGAGCGGTGCCTGGCCCTGGTCAGGACAATGTGCATCGATGGCCTTGTTCAGCGCACGCCGGAGCAGCACGCGATTACGATGGAAGAACGCAGCGCGTCCACTGTCCGGCGTATCTCTTGCGAGGCGACTACCCACGCCGTTGCCGTCGGCATGGATGAGCGCAAGGTAGCCATTGCCGACCAGTTCCTTCAGCTCTTGCGCGCGTCCGAGTTCGTGGAGCTTTGTCTTCGCGCTCAGCAGGCTCGCCACGTCGGTCGCCGTGCCGTCTTCGATGCGCCGCGCTGCCTCGTGTCGCCGGGCCACGTCGAGCGAAACGGCGGGGTGTTCGTCGCCCTGCTCGACGATGGCCGACGCGAGCCCGCGTCCAGTCCACTCGCAGGGGGCGAGCACCGGCAGTTCGGTCGAAATATGCACCTGGCTGTTGGTGCGCAGCTCGCGGTCGATGGCGGTGCGGAACCGCAACCCTGGGAGGGTCGAGCGCAAGAGCTGCCCAGCCGCGTCGACGAACGTTTCGGCGCCGCCCGCAAACAGCGCCTCGAAGTGCCCACCGTCGCGCGAGACGATGCCCACTTTCGCGTCGGCGGACGGGTCGTCGTGGTCCTTCAGCGGATCTTTCGGATCGGCGGCGGGGTAGCATTCGCTGCTCGGGGCCAACGCCCAGCCGCGCCCGGCCTCACGCGCCAACTTTGGCAACGCTACGCGCAGTGTTTCGCCGAGCAGCGCATTGGCACCAACCATCGCCCGCAGTCGCGGTACTGCGAAGAGCCACGTTTGCACGCGCGACAGCTCGATATGGACTCGTCGGAGATCGCACTCAGTCATGTCAAGGACTCGCTTTGATTGCCAGCGCTGCACATAGCGCTCGGCCTCTTACTCGCGCTCGGCTGCGCGCTCGCGCGCCAGTCCGCGACGCGGACGAGCGCTTCGAGATACGCCAGGGCGAAGGGACCAAGATGCCTCGGTTCGCCCTCCGGCACAGCGCCGGCGTCACTCATCTCTTCTGGCCGCCAGGGCCCGAGAAGATCGGCGACGAGGCCGGTCCAGCCGGGCCCGGTCATCACGAACTCGTCACCCTCCCATCGTCCCTCGGCACCGTCCTTCGCGATCGAGAAGTCGAGCGGCCACTCGTCACCGCCGATTACGAGCACGCTCGGCTCGCGCCGCATGCCGAAGACGTCATCGCCTTCACCCGTCGTCGAGCGCATCACGGTGCGCGCCTTTCCGTGGTGCGTAGCCGCCAGGTAGACGGCGAGCGCTGGATACGGCTTCGCCTCGCTGTCGCGGTACTTCCGCCACATCGCGACGGCAGAGGCGACCTCATGGCGAAGGCCGGGGCGAAACTGGAGGTGGCCTGCCCAGCGAACACCGGCGACAGCGCGTAGCGACTTCACCTCGGCGTCGCTGAGTCTGTCCTCGATGGCCCACCGAAGACGAACGACATCTTCACGACCACGCCGGCGTGCTTCATCCGGCAGAGCATGGGCCCGCGGTCGAAGTTTGACGAACTCTGCGCGGGCGGCGGATGCGTCACCCCATACATCGACGGCGACGACGCGCGGGCTCTTGGCGAGCAGCGCATAGGGGATGCCGGAGCGATCGGGCAACGCCGCCTGCCACTGCGGATGCGCCTTGCCGAGGTCGTGGAGGCCCGCAGCTTCGATGACGGCCGCTCTCGTTTTGCCATCCAGTGAGAGCGCGTCGCACAACTTCTCGGCCTCACCTCTTGCATCCCTGAGGTGGTCTTCAAGCTTCGACCAGTAGCCGGCCTCGGTCCACGTATCATCCCGCAGCGCCGCGCCGCGACCAACGCGCGGCGCGTCAGCAAGCACGTTCGACCTGTCGCCAGTCCAACCTTCGACGGCATCGTAGCCGCCGACGTCGCGCTTGAGCATCACGAGCATGCCGGGGCGGATGTCCCCGTGGTTCAGGCGCTCCCAATTGTCCGCCTCATCGTCCCACAGCCACGCCTTGGCCTTGCTGCTCTCGAGCATTTTCTGGACGTGAACGAAGGAGACTGGGCAGCCCTCCTTTGCGGGCTCGAGCAACGGACCGTCGAGGTCGTCACCGCGCGGAGGGTTGTCGTCGGACCAGTCGCGCCAGAACACCGTTACATCGAGGTCGGGATCGGTACCGCGCACGAAGGGGCTGACATCGGTGAAGCCGCCGTGAACGTCACGCTCGGTGGAGAAGAGGCCATGGACGACGAGAGCGCGCGGAAGCGGGCTTGGCTTCGGCTGCAAGGCTGCGGACACTTCCTTGTGTTTGTTCCTGGTGACCTCGGCGATGGCCTCCGAGAAGGCGTTTGCCTGAGAGAGAGGGGCGAAGGCGCTTACGAGCTTCTTGGCGAGCTCGATGTCGGTGAATTCATAAGGACCGATGCGCTCACGCTTCTTGCTTCCACCTTCCTTCGGTGTTTCCCAGACCCAGGCCTGAGCATCCTGGTCGTCTCCCTTTCGGTTGAGACGCCCAAGTCGTTGCAGCATCGAGGGCCACGGCGCGAGTTCGGTGAATAGGCGATGCGCGGAAATGTCCACTCCGGCTTCGACGACCTGCGTGCTCACGCAGATGAGACCAGGGTCATTTTTCGGCAAGCTGCCATTCTTGCGTTTGGTGTCGAAGTCAATGAGTCGCTCTTCGTGTTGCGCGCGGTCTTCACGACGGAACCGCGAGGTGAGTAGCACCTTGTGATTGATCGACGACAACGCGCCGAACACCGCACGCGCCATGTCGACCGTGTTGCAAATGACGAGCGTGAGGGTACGCGCCACGTGCTTCGCCTTCACGGAGCCAGCGATGACGTCGGGCGTGACCGTCACGGGCTTGGTTGCGCGTCGCTTCCTGCCTCCGCCAGGTTTCGGTGCCGATGCATCCGGCTGCCACCACGCCAGAGGGCGCTTCGCCTCTCTCCACCAATCGAGTCCGTTGTCACGATCGAGCGCGGCCTCAATCTTGCCTTCGAATGCGACCTGCTGCTGAGACGGTTCGCTGAGCGCCTCGCGTACTCGATCTGTGGTGCTCAGAAACGATGTGTCGATGGTGGCGCTCATCCACGTCGTCAGGCACGGCTTCAACGACGGGAATCGCTTTCGGCGCATCCAGTCGAGTTGCGAGGTGGTCCAAAGCCCCGGCCCCATGAGCTGAACCTCGTCGATAAGCCACCGGCAGTCGTTGTTCAGCAGGCCAAAGTGAACCGGCCACTCGAAGCGGCTCATTGCGTAGCCACGGTTCAGTGCGCGCGAAAGCAGTTGGTCCTGCGTGCCGACGAGCACCCAAGGTTTATCGGGCTTGCCAGCCCAGTCGTCATCGATGGCGCCACCCATCAGCTGATGAACCCTGATTTCGAAATCTGGCCGTGTCTCACTCAACACACGGAAATAGGCTTGCAAGCGCTGCACGGTCTGTGAAACCAAACTGCGCATAGGGAGGCAGACTACCAGATGGCGCGGTTCAAGCTTGTGATCAACGAACAAGCGCCAAGCCCATGCAAGGGCTGCTTCTGTTTTTCCAAGCCCGGTCGGGATACGAAGAGTATCCGGGAATCCATCCTTGGCCACCAGGCATTGCCATTCATACGGAACCAGCCCGCGCGTCGCAATTTGAAAAAAGTCAGAGAACTCCAATACGCTACTCCCCATGGTCATCACCTCCCGTCATGATCGATCCTGTTCCTCGTCATTCCCGTCCAATTGATCTCTCCGTACTGGTTCTGCTACGCCAGACCGGCCAATGGCAATCACACAAGACTTGTGCGAGCGGAGTCGAGCATCAGACGATTCCATGCAACACGTGTGGCAAGTGAAGCGGTGCGAGCAAAGATCGATCTGCCAAAAGCTCAGTTGGCGCAAACAAGCCAAGACCGAAATGGCAGCCGAAGCCGAACGCCAGCGGGCCCTGCACGGGTTCAGGGAAGGTCAGGCGCAGGAAGCTGCCTTGGCGATCGGGCTGCTGCAGGCCTCGCCGGTTGCGAAACCGGTGAAAATGGATCGGACGACGCTGCCGCCCGTTGATCGTGATGGTCGGAAGGATCTCGACCTGTGGTTTCGGCAGGCCCCGCAGGTGGCATTCGCGCTGAATCTGCTCGGCCACGCCAAAGTCAGACTTGGCATGCCATGGACGCAGATAAGGGGTGGCCGATTCCCAGCTTAGGCCCGTGCCCAGATAGCGCAGGGTGAGCGCAGCCGTGTCCTGCATGCTGCCCTCAAACAGCACGCGCCATTCGCTCCCATCGCGTTGCCACAGTCGCTGCACACTTGCCAGCGCGGCCACCGCATTGGCATCCAGACCGTCACTCGAATACACCGTGAGATGGTCGATATGACCATCGTGATCGGCATCCTCCGGCAGATAGAACGCATGTGCATGCCGGTTTTCGGCCGGCAGATCATGGCCGGAGAGCACCGGTGGGATCGGCAGACCCAGCCGGTCCGCAGATTTGAGCGCGGCCTTTCGCACCAGCTCGCCGATACGCAGGGCATCTTCGATGCGTGGCAGCGGCTTGCCCTGCAGGGCAAGCCGTACGGCCTGGGCCGGGATGGGTCGAAACGGTCGACGCGTACGGACACTCGGCGCGAAGCAGTCCAGCGGACGCTGGTAGGTCACGAACTGCGACGCCGGAGGGCGGCTCCAGCCGACGGCCTGCAGGTCGGCGGTGTCCAGGCTCATGGCATCGCACAGGCGCTCCGGCAAGGTCGCGCGCAGTTGCTCGCGCGACTTGGCCTTCATGGCGCTCCAATCGGTGCCGTCGATAAACTCCCTGCGCCAGACTTGCCACGCGCCTGCCGAGAGCGGGGCGATCATCTGCACCGGTTCCAGCACCTCCCCGGTGCGCATGTCCACGCACAGTTCCGACGCCACGCAATTGGGCACGCCTTGCCAATCATCCAGCATGTTTGCTTCAACCCAGCTTTCGGCCCGTCCCAGAAAGCCGAGTCTGTCAAGCAATACGTGCAATAGTTCGCGATCGGAATCGTCCAGGGCCATCTGCGGCCACGCCATGATGAGTTCGGCATCCGTTTGCAGATGGACGAACGCATCGAAGATCAGGACCGGCTTGTCGCGACTGCCTTCGCGCACCGGCATGTAATGACGCGTATGTGCGCGCACGGCAGGGGGCAGCTGATAGACCGGCAAGGTCTCGCACAGATGCTCGATCAGCTTGACCAGCCGCGCCCTGGAAAATCGATCGGCATCCAGCTTGCGATGCCAGGTGGCCACCAGCGCGCGCAACAGTCGCCATGGCGACGGTGGCCATTCCACGTCGGCTTCGTTGACGTGTCGCCCCCATGGGGTCGCGTGGTAACGACCGGCGGGAAAGCGCAAACGAATCGCCAGCATGATCAGTCTCCCGCCGGTTCCGCGTCGCCTTTTCTGGCTGGCTTCCTGCCGCCGCCATCGTAGGTCACCGCGGTGACGCGTGGCTCGGCGAACCTGCCCTCGCCGGCGACAGCCGCGATCAGTGCCGGCAAGGCATCTTCGAGCACAGCGAGATCGGGCACGACAAAGCCCTGGGGCCGCGTTGCGACGACCGCTTCGGCGTCGAGGTCGCATGCGGTGCGCAGGCGCAGACCCACGGCAAGGAAGCGCTGGATCTTGTATAGCGCCAGTGCGATCAGCAGCGTCTCCACTGCTGGGCCCAATCCGAATGCACGAATCTGCGCCAGATCCAGATTGAAGTAGGCCACGATGTGCGGCGAAACGTACTCGTCGCGGGAAAAGGGTACGTTGCCGAAGCCCTTTGCGGTGTCACCACTCGGGTTCACGCTGTCGTTCTTCACTCCGCCGCTGGCGGCAACCTTGGCGTCCTGAGCTTCGATGAATGCGGAAAGCGCACGCGGCAGGCGCAGGCGCCCACCCGCCAGTTCCTTCTTGGCCAGGAAGATGCCGTGCAGCAGGGCGTTGGTGTCCACGCGCAACAGCGTGCTGACCAACTTGCGGATCTCGACCCGCCCCTCCTCCATGTCTGCCAGCTCGGACTTGAGCATGTCGAGCACCGACTTGTCCTTACCTTCCAGAATGTAGGGCGAGTTCAGACGGTGCGCCTCAAGGACTGAATTGGTCAGCGGCGCGCCCGTCTTGTCGGTGACCTTGACCAACGGCAGACCCTCGAGCGGCGCCACCCAGCGGTCGTTGACGTCGTCCCAGCAGACGGCTTCCAGGCGGTTGGCCATGCTTTGCGCCGATTCGACCAGAACCACGCGGCTGCTGCCGTCCGGGCTGGAATATTCGGCCGCGCCGAGATCGGGAAAGCCGGTTGGTTGGAAACGGGTACCCTGCAGCGGCCTGAGGCGCGCTTCGATCAACAGGCGGGGGGCCATGGCGAGAGCTGTGAAATCCAGGGACATGACGGGTTCTCCTTGTCAGGCGATAGCGGGTTCGGGGTCACGCGTGGATGACTGCAGGCGCTTGAGCAGTCGCTTCAGATCGTCGTCGGCAACGGGAATCAGCAGCCCTGCCAGCAAGCGCTGGGGATTCGTGAAGCCGAGATCGATATGGTCGGTTTCCAGCCGCAGGCCGGCGGCGTGCAGGCGCCGCGTTGCCTGGCGCAGGGCATCGGGTGCACCAAGCCACAGGCGCTTGAGCCAGGCCCGTTCCAGCGGAAGCCGTGCATCCGCGGCAAGCAGCTCGCAACGGCGCAATTGCTGTTCGGTGCAGAACAGGGGCTTGAGCGCCGCGTATGCAGCCGGCAGGGGTGCGGCTGGCGGCGTCCTGCCCGGAAAGCGCCACGGGATCCGGGTCAGCACGAGGCCACGCAAGAGGGCATCGACCTGCGCATCCATGGCCGGGGATGCCAGCCACTCGGCGATGTGGGCCGGCGCCACGCTGGCGCAGTGCGCCAGCGGCTTCCCCCCGCCATGGCCCTCGCGCTCAGCGTCGAGCAGGCGGCGTTCGGCGACGGCGAACAGATTGCGACACAGGCTGCCGGCGCGCCAGACCATGGCCGCAAGCTTCGGATCCTTGGGCCAGGCGCCCTTGCCGCCTGGATCGACGGGAGCAAAGTGCACGGCCATGGGCATGTCGGGGCGCCCGCCGTCATCGCCAGCCGGCCGATGCAGGCCCGCCAATGCGGCAGCAATCCTGAAGTTCGCGCTGCCATCATCCGCGGCCAGGCTCCACGCGGTACTGAGGCGGGGCACCGGCGGGCAGTCCTTGCGGGCGCCGGGGCTGGTCGCGAGATAGGCCTGCACTTGCCCGAGTGCGACGAGCACCTGCTGCACATGGCGCGGATCGCCAAAGCGCGCAAGATCAAACAGGGCATCCTCCAACCGGCGAACCAGACTGCGCAACCTCGCCGCGGCTTCCCGGCGCCGCCCCAATGAACGGAAGCGCTGCAACCAGCGATAGGTATCGAGTTCATCGATCAGGTTCGCAGCGGGATTGCGTTGCACCCGGACGCGGTTCAAAGGCGTGGCAAGGAATGCCTTGCCCGATCGCATCAGGAAGCCGTAGCGCTGAAACGCACTGATGCCCCGCTGTACGCCCAGTTGCGAAACGGCGCGGATGAAATCGAGCCCGTCGCGGGCCGGACGGCGTTGCAGGGTGACGCGACCTTCAGACAGCAGGGCACGCAGCTCGTCCAGCGTCGTCGCGCGACTCCATAGCGGCATCCAGACTTCCGCACGCGCACTGCCCTCGTCCTCCAACGCCGTGCTGCCATCGCTGCTGCCCGTGGTGCGCACCGTGAAGGGATAGCTGAGCGCTACCGGATCACGCGATTCCAGGCGCCGTGTGGCAGCGGCGGCGAACAGCACCGCGCCTTCCAGCATGAAGACGAAGTCCCAGGGGTTGAAGCCGGACTTGCTCTCGAATCCGGTCGTGCCGTTGGGACTTCCTGCGCCACCGGGTGCAAACTGTCCGATGGCTGCGGAGATCTGTCCCGGCACGGCGACGCCGAACAGGCTTTCCGGAAGTTGCTGCCGGGCCAGCGGGGTTGCTTCACCTGTCTCGCAATCGATCAGGCTGACCAGCCGTTGCAGGAAGTTGTTGGTGAAATCGAGGTTCCCGTCGTTGCCTCCGGTACCAAGCAGTGGTGGAAACTTCGTCTGCTCCGAAGTCACCAACAATGCCGCATCAAGCCAGACAAGGGCATCATCTGCAAGTCGCGATCGGAGCGCCTCAACGAAACGATCTTTCTCACGTTCTTTCGGTGCCTCCAAAAAGCCGAATGCCCGTACTTGCAGTTTGCACTGCTGGATAGCAGACCGAAAGCATCCTAGCCTTTCACAGGAACTTCCCAACACTGAATCGACAACCTTGGTCGCTTCCGTGGGCTGGTCCCGGATTCCAGTCTTGATCCGCTTACCCGTGAGCGGGTCTTTCGCACTGAGCTTTCTTTCCTGGAAGTAGAAACCGCTGCCTCCATTCCATGGCGCCAGGATCGGCGTCGGCCGGTAGTGATCGAGAAAGAACGCCTGCAGCGCGGCCCGATCCAGCGTGCTCTGCAGGACGAAGGCCTCATCCATCCAATACCCGCAGGCGTCCGGATCGGCCTGCTCGGCGACCAGGCGCAGGATGCCGAGCGCCTTCAGATAGCTGGCCAATGGCGTGGGCTTGCAGCCTTCCAGAACCAGGGCATGCAGAGTGCCAGCTGCGGGATAACGCTGGCCATCTTCATGCACGCCGGAGCCGACCTTATCCGCTGGAGCGTCACCTGGCTGTTTCGGCATGGCCTGCATGCGTTCAGCCAGTCTTGTGAGCTCATCCAATGCCTCGAGCCGTTGGCGCAGGCTCATGGATTGGACTCGCCGCAACTGTTCGCGGCGTACGCCTTCGTAGGTGGTCTTGCTCCAGTCGATATCCTCACGGTGCTCAGTCATGCTGCTTGCCCTCCTGCAACTGGCGCAGGTGCTCGATGTCGTCCAGATCACGGGCGCGCCCGGCGACCTGCTTCATGCGGATCAGCGTGGAGATGGATACGAAGCGCACGGTGAGTCCCGGCAGGAGTTCACCTTGCAGCGCGGCGACGCACTCCGCGGAGAAATCGAACGGTTCATATACGAATACATCCACCGAGGTTTCCGGGTGGGCGTTGCTGTGGAAGTTGAGGACCTGCATGCCCTTTTCCTGCCGCCACCGATCGCGCTGCGCTGGGCTTGCGAACATGGTCGCCGTGATGGGAACCGAGGGCACATAGCCAATGTCCGACAGCGCCCTGAATGCGCGCGTGATGTTGTCCGCATCCAGCGCAATGACCAGGTCGATGTCGGCAGTGAGACGGATGTAGCCATGCGCGTTGACGGCCAGCCCGCCGGCCACGAGGTAACGTACGCCTGCGGCATCCAGCGCCTTGGCCACGGCTTCGAATGCGAGCAGCCTCATGGTTTGGCCTCGCGCGCCGATGCACGCCAGTCGGCAATGCGCACCAGCGCCTCGAACCAGGCGAGGCGAAACGGCCCGTGCTGCCTGAGCAAGGCCTGGGTGCGTGCCGACCAGGACGCGCCCTGTCGTTCGCTGCGGCCCAACTGCATCAGATCGAGGCGCAGGGTGGTCTGCGGGATCTGCCGGCCATCGAATGCCAGCGCCGGCAGTTGATCCCCATCCCAAACGCCGCGGGCAAACAGTGTGTCCGGGCTTTCCTTCGCGCCGTGCTCGTCAGGCAGCGCACGCAACCCCATACGCACCTTGCCGTGGTGCGCGGCGATCAGGTAGGCGATGAGGTCGTGGTGTTCACTGCGTGGTCCGTGCTCCAGCCAGGCCAGCATGGAAGCCAGCTCATGTCGAAAGTGTCGACGCAGTTGCCTTCCTTCGGCGGCTTCGACGAAATATCGCAGTCGCCCGCGACCATTGGACTTGGCCCAGGGCGGCGCGGCATCCGGTTCGTGGCCACTGGCTTCGAGTGCATTCTGGAATGCCGCGTGTGCCTTGCCGAGGTCGTGCCAGCGCCCTGCTTCGACAATGGCGTCAGCCAGCGCGGAGTCGGTATGCAATGACTGGCACAGGCGGACGGCATCCTCGGCGACGTCGGCCAGATGCTGCGGCAGGGATACCCAACGTCCAATCTGGGTCAGAAAATCGGCCTCGTTGCTGTCTGCTTCCGTGCCGCCGACCGTCGCCATCAACGGTTCGACCGGCCGCTTCCCGCCGGGGACGAATCCAAGTCGCGCGTCGTAGCCGCCATCGGCCGCGTCGAGCAGCAAGGTCATGCCTGGGCGTATCTGGTCCGCTGCGACCTTCACCCAGCCGCGCTCTAGCACGTCCCAGCGCCATGCCTGTCGCGCCGCCCCCTTGAGCGCGCTTCCCAAATGACCCCTGAGCTGGCCGATGGAGGCAGGACAAAGTTCCCTGCGCTCCGGCCTCCCCTGCGCCTCCGTTCCATCCTTGCCGAGCTTCCGCCAGAACACCTGCACCGGCGGTATGCCGCTGTCGCGGATGTACGGAGAGACATCGACGTCGAAGCCGGAAAGATCCGCCTCGGTGTTGAACAGTTCGAGCAGGTCGCGGCGTCGCAACACCTGGGTCAGCGGACGGGCCGCATCCACCTGCGGCAAGTGCGAGGAGCCAACATCGTCCAGACCGATCAGCAATTCGCGCGAGGCGCTCAACGACTGATCGTCATACGGGCGCGCCAGCTTGTCGGCGTCGGCCGCGATGTCGATCCAGAACACATCGGCATGTGCATGAACACCATCGCGATTGCAGCGACCAAAGCGCTGCACCATCGACGCCCAGGGCGCAAGCTCACTGAACAGGGTGCGGCTGGTGATATCCACACCGGCTTCGATGGCCTGGGTGGCGATGATGATCCGACCCTGCGCCGACGGCTCGCGCCGCAACGCCTGCTCGATCTCCCTGCGTTCTTCGGCACGAAAGCGTGCGTGCAGGAGCAATAACGTCGCATCGGCCCGCCGCGCGCCAAGTGCCTCATGCAATCTCTGGGCGCGTTCGACGTTATTGAGGATTACCAGCGTCTGGCTGCCAGTCTGATGCTGCGCGGCGACCTCATCGGCCAGCGAGTCAATGTAGGCTTGCAGGTCGCCCTTGCTGCCGCCCGCCAGACAGGTGTTTGCACGATGGAGCGCCTTGCGTGCACTCAGGCGCTGCTGCACCGACTGCTGTGCCAGGTCGTCCGGTTGCAGGCGAGCCGCCTGCAATGTATCCAGGTGCGGCGCGAAATCCACGGTTCCCAGCCAGTCCTTGTGCAAGGTTGCCGATACCCACAGGCTGCGGCTGGCGCGCGCCGGTGCCAGCGCAGCGTCGCGACGGAAGGCCTCCAACTGCGTGCTGGTCGGCAGGCCCGCGCCCATCAGCTGCACTTCATCGAAGACCCACAGGCAATCGTTATGCAGCAAGGCAAAGTGGATCGGCCACTGATAGCGGCTCATCCCATAGCCACGCATCAGCGCACGCGAGAGCAGCATGTCCTGGGTGCCGATGAGGATCATGTCCTCCTCGGGATGTTCAGCCCAGCTGCCGAGATCTTCCGCGCCGCCGATCAGGACGTGCACGGACACCTTGCCGCCACCAGGGGCTGCCGCGATTCCCAATGCGTCCAGCCAGGACCGGATGTTGCTCTCGGCCTGTTCCACCAGGACGCGCATGGGCAGGCACCACACGAGCCGCCGCGGGGTGGTGGGGTCAATGGCTTCGCTGCGCCCACCCCGCCGCCAGCCGCGCTTCCACAACCACGCGAGTGTCACCGCAGCGGTCTTGCCCAGGCCGGTCGGCACATCCAGCAGATCGGGCCAGGTCGCCTGCGCAAGGCGTTGCTGATACGCGTAGGGCACCAGGCCCGACGGGTCGCCGCGGCCCAATGCGTCGGCGAAAAAGCGGTCAAACGCCATATTCCTTCCCCCTGTGCTCCAAGTCCATGCGCCCCATGCCGCGCGTGATCGAAGGAATATCACGCGCGCGTCTCAAATGCTGAGACGGGTCGTTGACGGCTCCCGGCCGCCTCGTCGACCGCCGGCACCCGCCCCCTGCAGAGGCAATCTGCCAGTTTGGAGGGCGTTGTGCCAGCGATCCGACGTCAACCTGGCGGCGGGGCGCAACGCTGCCCATGGGTTTCGCTGGTTCCCGGCGTGTGCCGGGATGGCGAAAGGCTGGGTCGCGACGTCGCAGGTGCGGCTTCCCGGCGAGCGCCGGGACGATCAAGGGGGTCGTCGCGGCGTCAAGGGCATCCGGGTGCCGCGTGCTGTGGGGCGTGAAGCGTGGGGAGGTGCTTGCAGGTGCGGTGCTATTCGCTGTAGCCGAACTGCTTCAGGGCACGGGCGTCGTTGCTCCAGGATTCGCGTACGCGCACCCACAGTTCGAGGTGGATGCGGCGCTCGAAGGCCTGCTGCATGGCGCGGCGGGCGGCGCTGCCGACCTGTTTCAGGCGGCTGCCGCCGGCGCCGATGACGATGCCCTTCTGGCTGTCGCGTTCGACCCAGATGACGGCGCCGATGCGCGTGATGCCGGGGGCATCCTCGAAACGCTCGATTTCCACCGCGGTGGCATAGGGGAGCTCGGCGCCGAGCTGCAGCATCAACTGCTCGCGCACGAACTCGGCGGCGAGGAAGCGTTCGCTGCGGTCGGTGTACTCATCCTCCGGATAGGCGGCCGGCCCTTCGGGCAGGCGTCGGGTGATGTCATCGAGCAGGGCCGGCACGCCGTCGCCGCGACGGGCGGCGATGAAGTGCACGCCGGCATAGGGACGCGCGCGCGTGAGCTCGGCCGCCAGCGGCAGCAGCGCGGTCTTGTCGGCGAGCTTGTCCACCTTGTTGATGGCAAGCAGGCGCGGCGCCGGCTGCGCAGCCAGGAGCCGCCACACGGCCTCATCCTCGTCCGTCCAACGCAGGCCATCGACAACGTGCACCAGCACGTCGGCTTCTCCCGGTACCTGTTGGGCCACGCGGTTGAGCTGGCGGTTCAGGGCGTGCTTGCCGCCCTGGTGCAGGCCGGGCGTGTCGATGAAGGCAAGTTGCGCGTCGGGCCGGCTGAGGATGCCGAGGATCCGGTGCCGCGTGGTCTGCGGCTTGGGCGTGACGATGCTGAGCTTGGTGCCGAGAATGGCATTCAGCAGGGTGGACTTGCCGACATTGGGCCGGCCGAGCAGGGCCACGTGGCCGAAGCGGTGCGGGGCGTCAGTCATGCCGGTCGCCCCTGGCCACGATTTCGTCCAGTGCGCGCGCGGCGGCCAGTTGTTCGGCGGCGCGGCGACCCGATGCGCTGCCGGCGGTGGTGATGTCGAGCGCCTCGATGCGGCAGCACACCTCGAAGATGCGCGCGTGCTCCTCGCCGGTGGTGGCGACGAGCTCGTAGGCCGGCAAGGCCAGGTTGCGCGCCTGCAACCATTCCTGCAGGCGCGTCTTGGCATCCTTGGGCGCGTGTTCGATGTTGGCCACGCGCGTGGCGAACAGGCGGCGCACGGTATCGCGGCAGACCTGCCAGTCGGCGTCGGCGTAGATCGCCGCGATCAGGGCCTCGAGCGCATCGGCGAGGATGGAATCGCGCCGGAAGCCGCCGCTCTTGAGCTCGCCCGGACCCAGGTGCAGGCGTTCGCCGATGCCGTGTTCGCGGGCGATCTCGGCCAGGGTGCCACCATTGACCAGCGCGGCGCGCAGGCGCGTCATCTCGCCTTCATCGGCGCGCGGGTGCTGCTCGTAGATCAGCTCGGCCACGTACAGGTTGAGCAGGGCGTCGCCCAGGAACTCCAGCCGCTCGTTGTTCTGGTGGCCCGCGCTGCGGTGCGTCAGGGCGCGTTCCAGCAGGTCGGGGTCACCGAATCGATGGCCAAGAATGACGTGCTCAGCCACCCGAGTTGGTGAGCCTGACCGATTTGTCGAACTTGCCGACCAGGTCGATGTTGTAGAGGAACGGCACGCGCTTCTCATAGGCGATGCGCAGCGTGGTGCCGCCGCTTTCGCGCTTGATGGAGATGGCCGAGGGCGGTACCGAAGTATCGTCCACATACTGGGTGTTGAACTTCAGGCTGAGATCGCTGCGGATCTGGTCGATCGATTTCTGCGCCGAGTTCGGCTCATTGCGCACCATCTCCATGGACTTCACCACGCCAAAGTATTCGACGTACATGGGCACCAGGCGCATTGCCAGGTAGGCGAAAAACCCGAGTACGCACAGCCCGATCAGGAATCCGATCAGGGTGATGCCCCGCGCCTTGCCGATCATCTTCATGTCCCCTCCTCCCAGCTTGCCCACTACGCGGCCACGTCGGCCTGCGTGCCTATTTGATCACGGTACCGATGCGGCTGAAATCGATGCCGTCATCAAAGTTCATCCAGATCAGGAATGCGCGACCGACCAGGTTCTGCTCCGGCACGAAGCCCCAGAAGCGGCTGTCGGCGCTGTTGTCGCGATTGTCGCCCATGGCGAAATAATGTCCATCGGGCACCTTCCAGGTGCCTTCATGACCGATCCACACCTGCGGCATCTCGAGGATCCGGTGCTCGGTATCGCCCAGATCCTCCTGCAGCACTTCGGCGCCGGCCATGCTGCGTCCGGGCTCGGAAGGACCGGTGTAGCTGCCCATGGGGGTTTGCGGCACTTCCACGCCGTTGATGTAGAGCGTCTTGTTCCGATAGGTGATCTGGTCGCCCGGCAGCCCGACCACGCGCTTGATGTAGTCCTCGCGCGCCACCTTGCGGAACGGCTGGTTGCACGGGTTGCCGCTCTGCACCCATCGGCCATCCACCTGACAGCGATAGCCGGGATAGCGGAACACGAACACGTCGCCGCGCTCGGGCTCGCCGATGTTGACGATCTTCGTGTTCAGCACCGGCAGGCGCAGGCCGTAGGCGAACTTGTTGACCAGGATGAAATCGCCGACCAGCAGGGTCGGCATCATCGAGCCGGAGGGAATCTTGAAGGGCTCGGCGACGAACGAGCGGAACAGCAGGATCAGCAGCAGCACCGGGAAGAACGAGTGCGCGTACTCCACCACGATGGGCTCGCGCAGCGCATTCTTCATGCGCGCCTCGCGCTCTTCGGGCGACAGCGCGGACATTTCCGCGACGGCGGCCGCACGGCGCCTGCGTCCGGGCTTCAGCAACAGGTGGTCGAGCAGCCAGATCACGCCGGAAACGGCCGTCAGCACCACCAGCAACAATGCGAAATCAAAGTCCATGGGTCTTCCTTCGGGAAAACGGGAATGGAGAATCGGGAAGCAAGCATCGCCTGCGCGGCACGCCCTGAACGGCCTGGCGCCTGCGATCCTCGGCTTTCCGCTCCCGACCCCCGGCTATTTGTCCATCTGCAACACCGCCAGGAAGGCTTCCTGCGGTATCTCGACGTTGCCCACCTGCTTCATGCGCTTCTTGCCTTCCTTCTGCTTTTCCAGCAGCTTGCGCTTGCGTGACACGTCGCCACCGTAACACTTGGCGAGCACGTTCTTGCGCAGCGCCTTGACGCTGGAACGGGCGATGATCTGCGAGCCGATGGCGGCCTGGATGGCCACGTCGAACTGCTGGCGCGGGATCAGATCCTTCATCTTCTCGACCAGCTCGCGCCCGCGCCGGTCGGCGCTGGTGCGGTGCAGGATGAGACTGAGCGCGTCCACGCGGTCGCCGTTGATGAGCACGTCCACGCGCACGAACGGGCCGGCCTGGAAGCGATCGAAGGCATAGTCCATCGACGCATAGCCGCGCGATACGGACTTGAGCTTGTCGAAGAAGTCCAGCACCACCTCGGCCAACGGCAGCTCGTAGGTGATCTGCACCTGGCTGGCCATGTAGTGGATGGAACGCTGCACGCCGCGCTTTTCCTCGCACAGCTTGATGACGCTGCCGATGTGATCGGGCGGCGTGAGGATGCTGGCGACGATGATCGGCTCGCGTACTTCCTCGATGTTCTGCGAGGGCGGCAGCTTGGCCGGGTTGTCCAGGGTGAGGATCCTGCCATCGGTCAGCAACACCTCGTAGACCACCGTCGGCGCCGTGGTGATGAGGTCGAGGTCGTATTCGCGCTCCAGCCGCTCCTGGATGATTTCCATGTGCAGCAGGCCAAGGAAGCCGCAACGGAAACCAAAGCCCATGGCTTCGGACGTTTCCGGCTCGAAGTGCAGCGCGGCGTCGTTGAGCTTGAGCTTGTCCAGCGCCTCGCGCAGCGCCGGGTAGTCGTCCGCAGCGGTCGGGAACAGGCCGGCAAACACGCGCGGCTGCATCTGCTGGAAGCCCGGCAGCGGCTGTGCGGCCGGGTCGCGCGCCAGGGTCAGCGTATCGCCGACCGGGGCGCCGTGCACTTCCTTGATGGAAGCGGTGACCCAGCCGACCTCGCCCGCGCGCAGGGCATCCCTGACCACGCGCTTGGGCGTGAACACGCCGACCTGATCGACCTCGTGCGTGCGCCCGGTGGACATCACCAGCAGCTTGCTGCCGGCCTTCAGCTCGCCCTGCATCACGCGCACCAGCGAGACGACGCCGAGGTAGTTGTCGAACCAGGAATCGATGATCAGCGCCTGCAGCTTGTCGCTGCCGCGCGGCGTCGGTGGCGGAATGCGCGCAACGATGGCTTCCAGCACCGCTTCCACGTTCAGCCCGGTCTTGGCACTGATGGCGATCGCGTCGGCGGCATCGATGCCGATGACGGCCTCGATTTCTTCCTTGACCTTGTCGGGATCGGCGGTCGGCAGGTCGATCTTGTTCAGCACCGGCACCACTTCCAACCCCATCTCGACCGCCGTGTAGCAGTTGGCCACGGATTGCGCCTCGACGCCCTGCGCTGCATCGACCACCAGCAGCGCGCCTTCGCAGGCCGCCAGCGAGCGGCTGACCTCGTAGCTGAAATCGACGTGGCCCGGGGTATCGATGAAGTTGAGCTGATAGACCGTGCCGTCCCTGGCCGTGTAGGGCAGCGACACCGATTGCGCCTTGATGGTGATGCCGCGCTCGCGCTCGATCGGGTTGTTGTCGAGCACCTGGGCGGCCATCTCGCGCGCGGTCAAGCCGCCACACAGCTGGATGATGCGGTCGGCGAGCGTGGACTTGCCGTGATCGACATGGGCAATGATCGAAAAATTGCGGATGTGGCGCATCGGGTCTGACAAGCTGGAACCGCTCCGGAAGGTCTGCGGGTGCCCGCTGCTGCAGCGCGGCAAAGCGCGGGATTATCGCAGAAATGAGCGTCCCTGCGGGATTCCGGTCCCAACCGGCCAAAGCCGCATGCAGCCCGGGCAAGGCTGCATGCGGAGCGTTCGTCGGGTGCCTGACGGTCGCTGCGCGGCGAACCGTTGGCGGGTGTGCACCGCTTGTCCGGACTGCCCGAGGCGGTTCGCGAGGGCGCCGCCAGCGCAACCCGGGTACGGCCGCGCGCCGTACCCGGGAGAAGCGGCGTCTAATCGCCGGACTTGGGTACCGTCATGGCAATGAACTGGGTCTGGTCGTTGCGCCGCACCAGCAGCATCACTGCATCGCCGGGCTTGGCGGACTTGAGTGCCGCATTGAAATCGGCGGCCGACTTCACCGGCTTGCGCCCGACCATCAGGATCACGTCCCCGGGCGCCAGCGCCGAGCGACGCGCCGTTTCACCGATCAGGCGCGTGACCACCACGCCCTCGTCACGGTCGATGCCGAGCTGCTTGCGCTGTTCGGGGGTGAGCTCCTGCACCACGATACCGAGCGGGTTGCCCGCGGCGGCGGGCTCGCCCGCGTTGCGCGCCACCTGCTTGCCGACGTCGGTCGGCTGCGTGCCGACGACGACGGGCACGGTGATGATCTTGCCGTTGCGCCAGATGCGCATGTCCACCTTGCTGCCCGGCTTGGTGGTGCCCACCATCGGCGGCAGGTCGGCCGAAGTGGCCACGTCTTCGCCGGCCCAGCCGAGGATCACGTCACCGACCTGCACACCCGCCTTGTCGGCGGCGCCGCCCGGCGTCACCTCGTTGACCAGCGCGCCGCCGATGCGTGGCAGGCCGAGCGCCTTGGCCTGGTCGCGATCCACGTTCTGGATGCGCACGCCGATCATGCCGCGGCTGACGTGGCCGGTGGTCTTGATCTGCTCGACCGCATCCATGGCAATGTCGATGGGGATGGCGAAGGACAGGCCCATGAAACCGCCGGTATTGGAGAAGATCTGCGAGTTGATCCCGACCACCTGTCCGTCGAGGTTGAACAGCGGACCGCCCGAATTGCCGCGGTTGATCGGCACGTCGGTCTGAATGAACGGCACGTACTGCTGATCGGCGCCCCCGAAGCTGCGGCCCACGGCGCTGACGATGCCGGCGGTCACGGAGTGATCGAAGCCGAACGGCGAGCCGATCGCCACTACCCACTGGCCGGGCTTGAGCGCCTTGGAATCGCCGATGCTGACGACGGGAAGGTTGTTCGCATCGAGCTTGAGCAGCGCGATGTCGTACTGCGAATCGGTGCCGATCACCTTGGCGTCCAGCACGCGCCGGTCGGACAGGCGCACGGTCACGTGATCGGAGCCATCGACGACGTGGTTGTTGGTGAGCACGTAGCCATCGGCGGAAATGATGAAGCCCGAACCCATCGATATCCGCTCGCCGCTGCGCGGCTGCTGCGGCGGCAGCGGGCCGAAGAAGCGGCGGAAGATCTCGGGCACGTCCTGCAGGGCATCGGCACCTTGCATGTCCACGCTGCCGGTGGCCTGCACGTTGACCACCGCCGGGCCGTACTTTTCGACCAGCGGGGAGAAATCGGGCAATTCGACTGTCAGCGCCGGCGTGCTGGCGAGCAGCATCAGTACCGGTACCAGCAGCCAGCGACAAAGCGTTCCACTGCGCATGATCGTCATGATGGTTGAACCTCGCTTTTCCCTGGTGAATGGAACTTTATCCGCGACGCCCCCAGTGACCACCGGCGTCGAACGGGCGCCCCTTGGACGCGACGCGTCCGGCAAAGTTCCGGCTGCGGCGCTGTTGCGCGCGCGCGCTCAGGAACGCTTCAGCGAGACGGCTCCAGCAGCCGCGCCGAGCGCGCCATGCGCTCGACCGTGGCGGCCGGCACGTCGCCGAGCGCGGTGACCTGCCAGCCGTCGCGCGCGTGCGTCCAGGCATTGATGACGCCGCGCGTGGCAACGCGTTCGGGCGCCGTCCGGTCGGCCGTGACCGGCTCCACATAGACCGACACGTTGGCCAGCCCATCGGTATAGATCTGATGCTCGGCGCCTTGCGGGCCAGCGACGGGTTGCTGCGTGCGCACCAGGACGAAGCCTGGCGGCAGATCGGCAACCTGCCAGTGCGTGGTGCGCAGGGGCGCCTCGGTTGCCGCGGCCAGCAGACCGACCTCGGCGCCGGCAGCGAGATCGCCTTCCTTCGGCACGGCGCCGATTTCCAGGGAGACGAACATGAACTGCTCGAGTGCGCGCTGGCGGGCATCGATGATGGCCGCACGCAGCGGCAGATGGGCGCCCTCCTCGATCCACACGCGGTAGCCATACAGGAACTCGTCGCGTGGCACGACCTCGACGATGCGCGCGTGATAGCCGGCCACCCGATCGCTGCCGCCGGCGCGCACCGTGTAATGCTGCGCCGCGCGCGCGGACAGGTTCGGCAACAGGGGCAGCAGACGCGCATCGTGCTCGTCGCGGAACAACATGCTGGGGGCGCTGCCATGCAGGCAGGTCACGCTGTTGCCGATACGCACCACCTCGCTGCGCGGGCCACTGAGGCTCACCAGGCGCGCGCGGCCGCGGCCAGCGCCGGCGTGGAAGATGCGCAGCGCATCGAGCCGGCCATCATGCTCGTAGACGAAACTGCCCTGGTAATCGAGGCTGGCCAGGGCGCGGTTCATCTGCATCAGCAGCCCTTCCGGCGTGGTGGCCTCGGCGGCCTGCAGCGCACCGCCCGCACCCAGCACGGCGAGCGCGAACATCACGCGCGCCACGCCACTGACCCATCCTGCGGCACCGCCGCGCCGCGACGGGAAGGCAGGCTCTGCCACGCCGCTCAGCGCTCCTGGCGATCCGGCTGCTGCGCGGGCGCGGGCTGGGGCGTCACCAGCAACACGTAGGGCACGTAGGGCGACTGGCCGCTGCGGCCCACGCTCTGGTAATGGCGCAGCAGGTAGGACTGCATGTGCGGGTCGAAGCCGATCGCGCCCCCCGCATCACCGCCGAAGCTGGCCGGGGCGGCCTCGATCGGCGCCGTCGCGGGCAGCAGCGGGGCACGGAAATCGCGCGCGGCCGAAGTGGCCGCGACCGGTGTCGCGCCAATCGCACCAAGGCCCTGCACCGGTGTGAGCGGCGCGGTTGCCGTGGCCATCGGCGCCACGCCGGCCGGTTCGGCGCCGGGCGGCGGCAGGACCATCAGGGCCGCCACGGCTACGGCTGCGGCAATCGCACCACCGGCGCCCCAGCGCAACCACGGATGCACGGCGCCACGGCGGGGCTCGACCTGCACCATCTCCAGCCGCGCCATCACCGCATCGGCAAACCCGGCGGGCACGAACACCACGCCGCCCTGGCGCCGCAGGACCTCGCGCGCAACATGCCAGCGGCCCCAATCCAGGCGCAGCTCGCGCTCGCTGCCGGCGCGCTTCAGCACGAAGCGCGTGGCATCGGCGCCAAGCTCGCCATCCATCAGTGCCGAAAGCTGTTCGTGAATCGGGTTCATCGATTAGTTCTCCGACAGCAGCGGGCGCAATCGCTCGTCGATTGCCTCGCGGGCGCGGAAGATGCGTGACCTGACTGTTCCGATCGGACAGTTCATCGCTTCCGCGATTTCCTCGTAGCTCAGGCCGTCCACCTCACGCAGCGTGATCGCGGTCCGCAGCTCCTCTGGCAGCGCTTGGACAGTGGCGAACACGGTTTGTTCAATTTCCTGGCGCATCAGTTCGCGTTCGGGCGTGGCCGACTCGTGCAGGCGCGTGGCGCCCTCGAACTGCACCGCATCCTCGACGACCACGTCTTCGGTCGGCGGGCGCCGCCCCTGCGAGACGAGATGGTTCTTGGCGGTGTTGATGGCGATCTTGTACATCCAGGTATAGAACTGCGCATCGCCGCGGAACGAGCCGATCGCCCGATAGGCACGGATGAACGCCTCCTGCGCCACGTCCTGGCATTCACTCCAGTCGTTGACATAGCGCGAGATCACGCTGACCAGCTTGTGCTGGTACTTCCTGACCAGCAGGTCAAAGGCGTGTTTGTCGCCGTGCTGAACTCGCTCGACGAGCGCACGATCCGAGTCGCTTTCGCCCATCCGGGCCTTACTCCAATGGTTCCGAAGGGCCGCGCGCCGGTCGCCGGAGCCACCGCGGGCGGAACGGGGTGCGCAAGATTGCCAGACACATGGGGTTGGCGCCGCGCCGGCTCAAGCGGGAATCGCCGGCGCGCCGCGCATTTCGCCCAGCAGGTGGGCGCGCTGTTCGAGCAGGCGCTCGAATCCGGCCGCCGGCAACGGGCGGCAGAACAGGAAGCCCTGCACCACCTCGCAACCCTGCTTGCGCAGGAACTCCAGGTGCTGCTCGCTCTCCACGCCCTCGGCCACTACCTCGCGCTTGAGGTTGTGCGCCATCGTGATGGTGCCGTGCACGATCGCCTCGTCATCCGGATCGATGCCGATGTTGCGCACGAAGGCCTGGTCGATCTTGATGCGATCGGCCGGGAAGCGGCGCATGTATTCCAGCGAAGCCTGGCCGGTGCCGAAATCGTCGATCGACACGCCGCAACCCATGCGGCGCAGGCCGTTCAGGGTTTCCAGCAGGTTCGGGATCGACTTCATGCTCATGCTCTCGGTGATCTCCAGATCCAGCAGTTGCGGTGGCAGGCCGCTGTCGCGCAGCACGGCCGCCACCAGGCGCACGAAGCCGGGCTGGCGCAACTGCAGGGCCGAGAGGTTCACCCCCACGCGCAGGCGCAGGCCGAACTTCTGCACCCAGCGCTGCGCATCATGGCAGGCCTGGCGCAGGATCCATTCGCCCATCGAGATGATGAGTCCGGACTCCTCGGCCAGCGGGATGAAGAACCCGGGGCTGATCATGCCCAGCTCCGGATGCTCCCAGCGGATCAGTGCCTCCATGCCGACGATATCCTCGCTGGCGGTGCCCAGCTGCGGCTGGTAGAAGGCGCGCAACTGCCCGCTGGCCTCGGCCTGGCGCAGCTTGGTTTCCAGCATCAGGCGTTGCTGATGGGCTTCCTCGGGCACGGCGACATAGGCCTGCACGTTGTTGCGGCCCAGCCCCTTGGCCGAATACATGGCGACATCGGCGTGCTTGAGCAGGCGTTCGGCATCGGTGGCGTCCTCCGGGTAGAAGCTCAGGCCCAGCGAGGCGGTGATGCCCAGCTCCAGGCCATCGGCAAGCTCGAGCGGCGCCTCCATCGCGCGCACGATCTTGTCGGCCACGCGCACGGCATCCTCGCGCTGGCCCACGTGGCGCAGGATCAGGGTGAACTCGTCGCCGGCATAGCGCGCCACCGTGTCCGATTCGCGCACGCAGGCACGCAGGCGGTTGGCGACCGCGATCAGCACCTGGTCGCCCACGCCGTGGCCGAGCGAGTCGTTGATGGTCTTGAAACGGTCCAGATCGACGAACAGCAGCGCGAAGTGCTCCTGGCTGCGCTGCGCCTCGCGGATGGCCAGTTCCAGGCGATCGTTGAAAAGCAGCCGGTTGGGCAGCCCGGTGAGCGGATCACCCAGGCTGACGCTGCGATCGCGTTCGCGCAACTGGCGCAGCGCCAGCTCCGCGGCGGCGGCCGCGGCAAACACGCGCAGGGCCGCCAGCGCGCTGCCTTCGGCATCCAGCGCACGCGACCGCGCGAGCAGCAGGACGCCAAGCACATCCTGGCGCTCGTCGCAAAGCGGCAGCGCCACCATGCATTCGAGACCGTTGGCGCGCACGAAATCGGCCGAATTCGGATGCCGCCAGGCGCCGTTCGCACGCACCACTTCATTGCCATCCAGGGCTTCGGTGAGCGCGTTGATGGCAAACAGGTCGAGGCCGGAGTCGGTCCCCACGCGGTGATGGAACATCAGCACTTCCGGCATGGTGGCCGGCCCGTTCGGCGCGGCGACCACGGCGACCAGCTCCGGCGCCAGCCACTCGCCAAGCGCGCGCGCGAGGGTGTCGAACATGCCCTCGTGCTGGGCCGCGGAACGCGTGAGCTGCGCCACCGCGTCCAGCGCATCCCGGCAGCGGCCCAGCTCGCCGATATCGCGGAACATGTACAGGTGCACCAGGCTGCCATCGCGCAGGGCCCGGCGCACATGCATGTCCACGCGGTAGGAATCGCCGTCCGCGCGCGGCTTGCGACAGCGCAGGCTGCAGCTGTCCGCGCCGCCCAGGTGCGTTGCCCAGGCGCTGCGCTGGGCCGGATCGAGCAGGGCGTCGAAGCGATCGATGCGCGCGCCGATGAGTTCCGTCCGCGCGTGGCCGGAACGCTGCACGAAGGCGGCATTGACATCCAGGATGCAGCCGCTCTGCGGATCGACGATGGCCAGCTCGTCGATGCTGCCCTCGAATACGAAACGGTAGCGGTCGGCCTCGCCACTCATCGCCAGCGGCGTGGCCGGCGCGCCGCCTTGCGCCGCCAGTGCGGCCTCGATGCGCGCGGTCGCGTCGAAGGCACGCACGGGACTGGCGATCCATTCGACCAACCCGGCCGGCTTGGCGCCGCCGCGCGCGGCGGCATCGCCGACGACGCCGATCACCGGCACGCGATCGGCCACCTCGGCGCAAAACGCCGCGGCCTCGACCGGATCGGCGGCAAACTCCAGCAGCACCAGGCGGATCGACGGATCCTCGGCAAAGAATGCGCGGGCCTGGCGCGTGTCGCGGGCCGAATAGACCGCGTCGAGCTGCAGGGCGTCGAGTACGTCGAACAGGACCCGGCGGTCCTCGCGGCCGGAAGCCACGATCAGTGCCGCGCCGCCTGCCGCCCCGGCCGGCCCTGGCATGCTCAGGCCACCCACCGGCCGTCGCGCAGGCGCAGTTGCGGCCGCACGGTACCGGCACCCTCCAGCCGGTCGAAGAAGCCTTCCAGTTCTTCCGGCATTTCGACGCTGGCGCCGAGAAACACCAGCTTGCGCCCGTTCGGCGTCGCCATGCGCGAGATGCGCCGCAGCAGCAGGATATCGACCGCCTTGAGGTGCTCCTCGAAGGCAGTAAACAGGTACACGCCAAAATGCGTGCTGTGCGTGATATAGCGCAGCGCATCGGTCAGGCGCCGCGAACCGGGCACGTTGAGGCCGCTTTCGCGCAGCGAGACCAGGCCGGCATCGGGCTCCCAGGCATACACCGACGCGCCACCGCGCATGGCGAAGATGCGCAGTTGCGCCAGCACCTCGCCGGCCTGCACCGTCTGCAAGGCGAGCAGATGCTGCGACGAACCCACGATGCGCTCGAACAGCTTGCGTACGACGACGAGACCGTCGGCTTGATCGACCACCAGCGTCTCCCTGGACCGCCGCATTGACCCGACGTACGGCTTGCCGGGATTATAGCCATCCCGCCAGCGATTTCCGGAGCCTGCCATGTTCGAAGGCCTGCGTTTCCAGCATTGGCAGTCATCGCTCGACGAAGATGGCATTGTCACGCTGACCCTCGATCGCGCCGGCCGCTCGGCCAACGCGCTGAGCCGCGAGGTCATGGATGAGCTGGCCGAGATCGTCGAGCGACTGTCCTTCGAGCCGCCGCGCGGCGTGGTGATCCGCTCCGGCAAGCGCGGCTTCATCGTCGGCGCCGATCTCACCGAATTCGAACAGTACGCGCGCGACGGCCGCGTCCAGGATGTCCTGGAGAACGGCCAGCGCGTGCTGCAGAAACTCGCCCAGCTGCCCTGCCCGACCGTGGCCGCGATCCACGGCGCCTGCATGGGCGGCGGCACCGAGATGGCCCTGGCCTGCCGCTACCGGGTCGCGTCGCGCGATCCGTCCACGCGCATCGGCCTGCCCGAAGTCAAGCTCGGGATCTTTCCCGGCTGGGGTGGCAGCGCGCGCCTGCCACGCCTGATCGGCGCCCCGGCGGCACTCGAACTGATGCTGACCGGCCGCGCCGCCTCGGCGGAAAACTGCCGCAAGCTGGGCCTGGTCGATCGCCTGGCCGACGCGGACCGGCTGCTGCAGACCGCCAGGGAGCTCATCACCCGCCCGCCGCACCGCAGCCTCAGGCAGCGCGCCACGGCCTGGGCGAGCAACACCTGGCCGGCGCGCCAGGTGCTCGCCGAGCTGATGCTCAAGCAGACCGCGGCCAAGGTGCGCAAGCAGCATTATCCCGCGCCGTTTGCGCTCATCGACACCTGGCGCCGCGGTGGCGCCCGCCTCAGCCAGCGCCTGAAGCTGGAGGCACGCGCAGTGGCGAAACTCGCCGCCACGCCCACCGCCCGCCAGCTGGTGCGCGTGTTCTTCCTGCAGGAACGCCTGAAGTCACTGGGCAAGGATGCCGAGCACGGCATCCACCACGTGCACGTGGTCGGCGCCGGCGTCATGGGCGGCGACATTGCCGCCTGGTGCGCGCTGCGCGAGTTCCAGGTGACCCTGCAGGATCGCGAAATGAAGTACGTGCAGCCGGCGCTGGAGCGTGCCCGCACCCTGTTCACCCGAAGATTGAAGACCCCCGAGCGCATCGACGCCGCACTGGCGCGCCTGCGCGCCGACGTCGAGGGCAGCGGCATCGCCGCGGCAGACCTGCTGATCGAGGCCATCTACGAGAACGGCGAGGCGAAGGAAGCGCTGTACCGGGACGCCGAGCCGAAACTGAAGGCCGATGCGCTGCTGGCCACCAATACCTCCAGCATTCCGCTCGACGAACTGCGCCAGGCAGTGGCCCAGCCCGGCCGCTTCCTCGGCCTGCACTACTTCAACCCGGTGGCCCTGATGCCGCTGGTCGAGGTGGTGCGCCACGACCGCCTGGCCGACGCCAGCGAGAAACGTGCGCTGGCGTTCTGCAGGGCCATCGGCAAGCTGCCGCTGGCGGTGGCTGGCACGCCGGGCTTCCTCGTCAACCGCATTCTCATGCCCTACATGCTGGAGGCGGCACGCGCCTTCAGCGAAGGCATCCCGGGTCCGGTGATCGACAAGGCGGCCAGGCACTTCGGCATGCCGATGGGGCCGATCGAGCTGATCGATACGGTGGGCCTGGACGTGGCCGCCTCGGTCGGCGCGGTGCTCGGTCCGTTCCTCGAGCTCGAAATCCCCCCGGCCCTGGAGGAACTCGTCCAGGGGGGCAAGCGCGGCAAGAAGGACGGCCAGGGCTTCTACAAGTGGGAGGATGGCAAGCCGCAGAAGCCTGCGGTCGATCCGGCCGACCAGGCGCCGGCCGACCTCGAGGACCGGCTCATCCTGCCGCTGCTCAACGAAGCCGTGGCCTGTCTGCACGACCGCGTGGTGGACGATGCCGACCTGCTCGACGCCGGCGTGATCTTCGGCACCGGCTTCGCACCCTTCCGCGGCGGCCCCATCCAGTACATCCGCGACACCGGCACCGCGGCGCTGCAGGCCAGGCTGGAAACCCTCACCCGCACCTACGGCCCGCGCTTTGCCCCGCGTCCCGGCTGGGATGCCCCGGAGCTGACCGCGCCCGCCTGAGGCGGGCTACGTTCCGGCAGGCTGGGTATCCCGCACCAACGGCAAGGGCGGGATCGCCAGGCTGCGCCTGGGGTCGCCGGTCGCGCCACTCTGCATGTTCGGCGGAATGTGCCCGCTGTCGCCCACCGCGATCACCTTGAAACGTCCATCGGCTTCGATGCGAATGGTGGTGATGCTGGCATGGCGCACCGACATCTCCAGCCAGCTCATGGTGTCCACACCGAGCGCGCGACTGACCAGGTAGCGGATGACGTTGCCATGGCAGACCAGCATCTCGGTGCGCGGCGTGCCGCTGGCGGGCTTGAAGAACCGATCGAAGGCCCGGTCGAGCTGGGCCTTGCAGCGCGCCAGGCCTTCGGCGGTCTTGCGCTGCATGACGTCCTCGCGGCGCGTCGGCGGTGTGCACTCGGCAAGATCGTCGACGATCTCGAACCGGCGGCCGGGAAAGTCTGCGGCGATCACGGCCGCGGTATCACGCGCGCGCTGCACCGGGCTTGACCAGAGGGCGTCGAAGTGGCCCGGCATGCCGGCGAGACGGGCGCCGGCCAGCTGCGCCTGTGCCACGCCGATCGGCGCAAGGTGCGGCCCCAGCCTTTCGTCCGCCTGCGGATCGCGCTCGTAGAGTCCGTGGCGCACCAGCACCAGGGTGCGCACGGCAGGCGCGTTTGCGGGATCGGGGGCCTTGCCCTGCGCCTCGGCGGCGAGCGCGGGCGCGGTCAACAGCAGCATGCAAAGCGCGGCAAACAGATGTTTCATGGGCAAACCTCGTGAGGTGCCGCTGCGGCACGCCGGTCGCCCGATGGTGGGCGCCGTGCGGCCCGCGGTCAACGGCCGCGCACGCGCATCATCCGACATGGCGCTTGACCTGGCGTCCCCGCGTTCGGGAACATGGCGCCAACGGGGGTGCACGCCATTTGATCCCCGAAGCCTTCCCGCCGCGGTCATCGATCCGGCCGCCACAGCCTTGGGGCAACCTATGAACCTGATCCGTATGCTGATCGCAGCGTCGTTGGCCGCCGGCCTGCTGTCCGCGCCGGCACGGGCGCACGCCGCACCGGAAATCACGACGCGAACCCACGCCGCCGCAGCACCCGTCTACGTGGTGACTTCACGCGAAGCCTTCGCCGGCGTGGCCACCCTGGCCAGCGACGCCCAGGACTGGACCGACCGCCTGGGCCGGCAACTGGTCGTCGCCCAGCTCGATCGCGCGGGCATTGCCGCCCTGGTGCGCCACGTGCACGAAGTCGAGCATCGCTGCGGCGGCTTCTTCGCCTTCGGCTCGCGCCCGGAAGCCGAGGCCTTCATCGCCAGCGACCGCAGCCATGAAGCCATGCACCTGCCGCTGGGCGGGCTCTACACCATCGACAACCCGGCCACCGTCGGCCCCTGGCTGGACAGCGTGAGCGAAGGCAACCTCTACGACACCATCGCCACCCTGTCCGCCTTCCACAACCGCTACTACGAATCGACCCACGGCCGCGACGCCGCACTGTGGATACGCGACCGATGGCAGGCGCTGGCGCATGGGCGCAGCGACGTGCAGGTGGACCTGTTCGAGGGCTGCACCAGCTGTTCGACCCAGCCGTCGGTGATCATGACGGTCCAGGGCAACGCGTACGCGGACGAAGTGGTCGTCATTGGCGGGCACCTCGATTCGGTCAACTGGAATCAGCCCTATGACGTCAACATGCGCGCGCCCGGCGCGGACGACGATGCGTCCGGCATTGCCACCATCACCGAAATCATCCGCATCGCGCTGGCCAACGGCTGGAAGCCGCAGCGTACCGTGCAGTTCATGGGCTATGCGGCGGAAGAAGTCGGCCTGCTGGGCTCCAAGGCCATTGCCGCAAGCCATGAAGCGGCGGGCATCGACGTGGTCGGTGTGCTGCAGCTGGACATGACCAACTACGCCGACGGCGCGCCCGTGGACCTGCGCATCGTCACGGACAATTCCAACCCGGCTCTGGTCGCATGGTTCGGCGAACTGTTCGATGAATATCTCGCGCCCCGCGGCTTCACGCGCGGCGCGATGACCTGCGGCTACGGCTGTTCCGACCACGCCGCGTGGACCCAGAAGGGCTATCCCGCCGGCATGGTGTTCGAAGCCGGCCGCCCGCCCAGCTCCCCGGCCGACATGGCCGCCTTTCCCTACATCCATACGGCCAACGACACCCTCGCCAACATGGGTCACTCGACGCTCAACAGTGTCCCCTTCGCCCAGTTCGGCCTCGCCTTCCTCGGTGAACTGGCCAAGACGCATGACCCGGGATCGTTCAACATGCCGCCGGTGGCCGCATTCACCTGGCAGGCGTCGGGACTGAGCGTGCAGTTCACCGACGCATCGAACGATCTGGGCGGAACGATCGTCGCGCACGCGTGGGATTTCGGCGATGGCAGCACCTCGACCCTGGCCAATCCCGGCAAGACCTTCGCCACCGCCGACACGCACCTGGTGACCCTCACGGTGACCGATGATGGCGGCCTGACCGATACCATCGCCGCCAGCATCGACCTGGTTGACGAACGGATCTTCGGCGACGGTTTCGAGGCCTGAGCCGCTGGCCCAATGCGCGCGCGCTCGTGACCCGCGCGGCGGGTGGCTCGCGCCATCCGGCCATGGTGATGCGCGTCGCGCGGGTCCACCCAGCGCGGGCGCCGGACGCCCCGGCGGCTAATCCGCTTGCGCCAGCAGGATCAACGCCAGCAGCAGCACCACCACGAAGCGGAACGCGCTGTCCAGGCCGTTCCATTCGCTGGACATCCACATGCCGAACCATTCACCACCGATGGCCATGAAGCCGCCGAGCCAGAGCAGGAGACCCAGGACGAGTCCGATCACGGCCGCCCCGCGGGCGCGCTGGAACACCTCCACGGGCGCCCGGCGCGCCTGCCACAGCCGCCAGGTGCCCAGGCCACACAGCACGGCGGCGAGTGATTCGACCGCAATGATGAATACATAGGCTGCATGCTGCAGCCAGGGCAGCGCGATCGCCCGGTAACGGATGCGCGCATCCGGAAAGATCGTGTCCATCGCCAGCACGTGCTGCACGAAGGGCCAGTTGCTGCCGTAGTCGCTGATATTGCCGAATGCGACCAGCGCCAGCCACAGCGTGACCGCGGCCATCGCGGCGATCTTCGCGAGGCGCATGGGCGCGCACCCCGTCACGGCGTCCCTGCCCCTCAGGGCAGCGGATGCGCCAGCGCGAAGGCGAGCGCGGCACGCACGGCGGCGACCTGCGCGGCGTTGCATTGCGCTGGCGTCGCACGCGGGCTGTCGGGATACACCTCGGTGGTCGTGCGATACGGCGCCGGCGTGATGCCGGCACACAGCCCGAGCGGCTCCAGCGCATAGCGGATCACGCCGGGCGACACGACGGCCGAGCCGATGATCTCGCCGTTTTCGTCCGCCGGTGCGATGTGCGTGACCTTCGCCACCGCGTCGATGATGGCCTGCTGGAACGCCGGCTGCGGCCGTTCGGTATCGTCCACCAGGTAGAACCCGTCCGGGATGGTGCCGGGCGTGAAGGGTTTGCCGTCGCGCGCAGCCAGCGTGGGCCGGAACTCGGATTCATCGCTGTCGGTCGTTTCGTGCAGATCGATGTGCACCCTGATGCGCTCGCGCAGCGGTGCCACCAGGCGCAGCACTGCCGCGACTTCCGCGGCCGGGCTGTCGGCATGGAAGGAACGGTTCGGGTCGAGCGCATCCGGGTTCCAGCGGTGGATGCGCTCATAGCCCCACGGGCTGACGCAGGGCAAGACCAGCACGTCCAGTCGGCCGGCATGTTCGCCGAGGTGCTGCTCGGCGAATTGCAGCGCGCCATGCACGCCACTGGTTTCATAGCCATGCACGCCGCCGGTCACCAGCGCCAGCGGGCGCGCCGCGTCCCACTGGCGGCTGCGCACCGCAAACAGCGGGTAGCGATCCGGGGTGTAGTCGAGCTCGCCGTAAGACTCCACGTCGCAATGCGCGCGCAAGGCATCGACCCGCGACAGCACGTCCTCGGCGTAGCTGCGCCGAGGCTGCTGGCGCGCGCGCCAGGCGGCGACTTCCGCGCTGCCCCAGGGCACGCCCGGGGTTCCGATCGGGTAGGACGAAGTGCGGTTCATGGCAATTCCTCGATGCATGGGTGCGTCAGAACAGGGTCACCCTCGCCCTCACGCGGCGCGGTAATGATCCTGCATCGGATAGCGGCGCGCATAGGCTGCAAAGGCGGCCGCCGCGACGAAGGCAAAGCCGGCGAAGAAGAACATCAGGAAGGCATTCTCGCTCATGCCGGTTGCGGCAATCTGCCGGATGACCGCGTCATTGCGTACCGCGGCGTTGGTCAGCAGCACCCACAGGTTGCCGAAGGTGACCGACAGGTACCAGAAGGCCATGATGGCGCCCTTCATCGCCGCCGTCGCCTGGCTGTAGGCGAACTCCAGCGCGGTCGCCGACACCAGCACCTCGCCGAAGGTCAGCAGCAGGTAGGGCAGCGCCTGCCAGGCGAGCGAAGTGGAAGCGCCGCCGTCCATGTGCAGCTGGATGAGGCCCGCCGCGATCCACGACAGGCCGGAAATGGCAATGCCCCAGCCCATGCGGCGCAGCGCGGTCGGCTCCCATCCCAAGCGCCGCAGCAAGGGATACAGCACGATGTTGTTGAACGGGATCAACAGCATCACCAGCAACGGGTTGAGCGCCTGCATCTGCGCCGGCGACTTCACCAGCCAGCTCGGCCACCACCAGGCTTCGTGCGGCATGCGCATGTCGTTGCCCTGCAGGATCCAGGTCGAGGCCTTCTGGTCGAACAGCGACCAGAACGGCGTCACCAGGGCGAACACGATGAGGATCCGCAGCACCGCGCGCACATCCTCGACCGCCGCGGCAGGATGGCTGCCGAGCGCGCGGTCGAGCTGCATCCAGGTACCCACGCCGCCGAGCACGATCAGTGCGCCCAGCGCCAGGCAGGCGGTGATGACGAAATCGAAATCCTGCGGCCAGAAGCCGAAACCGGCCACCCAGCACAGCAGCATGACCGCGGCCAGCACGGCACCGGCGACGGCCACCACGAAGCCCGGGCGCCCGGCGCCCGGCGCCCGGGCCAGCAGCGCGGTGCGGGCGACGCGCATGAAGGAATGCGGATTCTCGCCGCGCGTGGGCGGCACCTGCACGTACAGCTTGCGCCCCATCCAGAACACCAGCGTGGCCACGCCCATCAGGATGCCGGGAATGCCGAACGCGACCCCGGCGCCGTATTCACGCAGGAAGATCGGCATCAGCAGCGAGGCGAAGAAGCTGCCGAAGTTGATCGTCCAGTAGAAGCCGTCGAACACGATCTTCGCCAGGTGCTTGTTGGCCTGGGTGAACTGGTCGCCGACAAAGGACACCACCAGCGGCTTGATGCCGCCCGAACCCAGGGCAATCAGGAACAGGCCGCAATAGAAACCGGTGCGATTGCCCTCGAACAGGGCCAGCATGGCATGGCCGGCGCAATACAGAAGGGAAAACCACAGCACCGTGTGGTACTTGCCGAAGAAGCGATCGGACAGCCAGCCGCCCAGCAGGGGAAAGAAATAGACACCGATGACGAAGCTGTGGAACACGTCCTTGGCAATGCCGGCGCGCTCGGCTTCCGGGGCATACAGCAGCAGGCTCGACACCAGGAACGGCGTGAGGATGTTGCGCATGCCATAGAAGCTGAAGCGTTCGCACGCTTCATTGCCGATGATGTAGGGGATCTGCCTGGGCAGGCGTGCGGCCGGCGCGGCGGTTGGCGCGTCGCTCATGCGGTCGAATCCTGGAGTGGCGGCGGATCGGCAAGCCTAACCGCGAATCGGCCCCGCCACGAGTCCCGGAAGGCATGCACGGGCGGCACTCTGCACGCATGCGGCCGGTCGCCCGCCGATCACGCCCGTTCGCCGCCGTTCACCTAGCGCAGGGTGCGGTAGCGGGATAATGGTCGGTGTCTGTCAACCAGGAGCACGATCATGAACATCCGCATCTCCCTGCTTGCCGGCGCCTGCCTGCTGGCGCTCGCCGCGTGTGGCAACCAGTCGCAGGAACCGGCCGGCACCAGCGCGCCGCCTGAATCGACCACTCCGGCCAGCGAACCCACGCAGGCCCCGGCCACGGCGCCTGAGGAATCCGCCCCGGCCACGCCGCCCGCGGCCGCGCCCGCAGCATCCGACAAGCCGGCCGCCGTGGTCACCGACTGCGCCACCACCATCGTCGGCAGCGACGCCATGCAGTACGACGTCGGCTCCATCACCGTGCCCGCCTCGTGCACCGAGTTCAAGATCACCCTCAACCACTCCGGCAGCATGCCGGTCGCCGCGATGGGCCACAACGTGGTCATCGCCAAGGCTTCGGACATGGCGGGCATCGATGCGGACGGCATGGCGGCCGGTATTGCCCACGACTATGTCAAGCCGGACGACCCGCGCGTGATCGCGCACACCAAACTGATCGGCGGCGGCGAATCCACCTCGGTGAGCTTCGACGTGAGCAAGATCAAGACCGGCGGTCCCTACGAATTCTTCTGCAGCTTCCCCGGCCATTCGGCGATCATGCACGGCTCGATCACGGTGCAGTAGCCGGATTTCGCGACACCTGCCCACGGGCGCCCGCGGGGCGCCCGTGACGCGCCTGCGCCCCTGCGTGGGCCACCTGTTCGCCGGTGCCTGTTCGCCGGTGAATGAGCTGCCTTACACTGCGTGACTCTCGGGAGCGCAGGGCGTGCGCAGTGCCAATACACGGACAGCGGGCAGTCTTCTCCACCGAAGTTCTCGTTTCGCCAGGCCAGCACTCGGTGTGGCTGCGCAGGCTGGGCGCGCCCCTGCTGTCACTGGGCATGCTGGCCCTCGCCCTGCTCGCCCTGCACCTGCTGACGCGCGACGTCACCTACCACCAGGTGCGCCAGTACGCGAGCGGCATCCCGCACGCACGCCTGCTGCTCGCGATCGCGCTGACCGCGCTCGGCTTCGGCGTGATGTCCCTCTACGATCGCTTCGGCCTCGCGGCGATCGGCCGGCCGCTGCCCTGGCGACGGGTCGGCCTGGTGTCCTTCATCAGCTATGCCTTCAGCAATGCGATCGGCATGTCGGTGCTGGTGTCCGGGTCGATCCGCTACCGCTTCTACCTGCAGAACGGACTCACCGCCGGTGAAATCGCGCGCCTGGTGGTGTATTGCACGCTGAGTTTCTGGCTCGGTCTGCTCGCGATCACCGGCATTACCCTGCTGCTGGTGCCGCTACCGCCAGGCTTGCCGTTGAGCGGCTGGCGGATCCCGCTGGCAGGCGTGCTCGCCGCCGTGCCGGCATTGTGGCTGGCGACCAGCTTCCTGCAACGCACGCGCAGGCGCTGGCGCCTGCCCGTGCCCGCACCGCGCGACGCCCTGCGTCAGGTCGCGGTCGGTGCCCTCGACTGGGGTCTCGCGGCGGCGGTGATGTATGTGCTGATGCCGGATGGTTTCACCGGCGGCTTCGGGCATTTTCTTGCCGTCTTCGTGATCGCGCAGATCGCCGGCCTCGTCAGCCACGTCCCGGGCGGACTCGGCGTATTCGAGGCGGTGATGCTGGCCGGCTTCGGGGCCAGCGGCAACCAGGCATTGGCGGCGCCCATCCTCGGTTCGCTGGCCATGTTCCGGGTCGTCTACTACCTGCTGCCCTTGTGCGCCGCAACCTTGCTGGTGCTGCTGCGCGAGGCACGCGGTCTGCAACGACAGGCCGTGTGGGTGCCGTGGTTCAGCGGCCTGCTCCCGGTCTTCTTCGCCGGCCTCACGCTGGTGTGTGGCGCGGTACTGCTGTTTTCGGGCGCGACGCGCGGCTTGCCGGGTCGCATGGCGCTCGCGCAGTCGCTGTTGCCGCTGCCGATCCTGGAGTTGTCCCATCTGCTTGCGAGCGTGAGCGGCATGCTGCTCCTGATCCTCGCCCGGGGTTTGCAGCGGCGCCTGGACGCGGCCTACTGGCTGACCCTGGCGCTGCTGGTGGCGGGCTCGGCGTTTTCCCTGCTGAAGGGCATCGATTACGAGGAAGCCAGCCTGCTGGTCCTGCTGGCGCTCGCGCTGGCACCGGCGCACAAGCTGTTCTACCGGCGCGCCTCGCTGTTCAGTGCGAGCTTCACCTGGCCCTGGATCGTCGCCATCCTGGTGGTCTTCGGCTGTACCGCCTGGCTGGTGCTGTTCAGCTACAAGCACGTGGACTACAGCAACAGCCTGTGGTGGGAGTTCAGCTTCCACCAGGGTGGCGCGCCGCGCGCATTGCGTGCGCTGGTGGCCGCGGCGGTCGCCGGATTGCTCTTCGCGCTGATGACCCTGATCCGCCCACAGCGATTGCAGCACGCATTGCCGAGTGCCGCCGACCTGGCGCGCGCACTGCCCCTGATCCGGCGCGCCCCCTCGACGACCGGTTGGCTCGCGCTGATGGGCGACAAGCAACTGCTGTTCGATGCCGACGACCGCGCGTTCCTGATGTACGCCATCGAGGGTCGCAGCTGCGTGGCCCTCGGCGATCCGATCGGCGCGGATGCCGATGCACGCCAGGAACTGGTGTGGACCTTCCTCGACCAGTGCGAGCGGGCCGGCGGCTGGCCGGTGTTCTACGAAGTTGGCGGCACCGACCTCGACCCCTACCTCGAGGTCGGCATGCGCCTGTACAAGCTCGGCGAAGAAGCGCGCGTACGCCTCGCTTCCTTCAACCTCGACGGCAAGTCGAAGAAGAGCTTGCGCTCCACCGTCAACAAGCTCGGCCGTGAGGGCCTGCGTCTGGAAATCGTGCCGGCCGAAAAGGTGACAGCCCTGCTGCCGCGCCTCAAGTACATCTCCGACGCCTGGCTCGCCGACAAGCAGGTACGCGAGAAGCGCTTTTCGCTGGGCGCCTTCGACCCTGACTATCTGCGGCGCATGCCGATGGCCCTGGTGTGGCAAGGCGAGGAACTGGTGGGGTTCGCCAACCTCTTCCTCAGCGACAGCAAGGAGGAAGCCTCGCTCGACCTCATGCGTTTCCTGCCCAGCGGACCGCCGGGGATCATGGACTTCCTGTTCGTGGAACTCATGCGCTGGGCGCGCGACCAGGGCTATCTCTGGTTCAATCTCGGCATGGCCCCCCTGGCGGGCATGTCGACGCGGCGCCAGGCGCCACTGTGGAACCGCTTCGGGGCGCTGGTGTTCGGGCGCGGCGAGCACTTCTACAATTTCCAGGGGCTCAAGCGCTACAAGGACAAGTTCGATCCAGAATGGGAACCGCGCTACATGGCGGTTCCCGGCGGCATCGCGCTGCCGGTGATTCTTGCCAACGTGGCCAGCCTGATTGCCGGTGGCCTTGCCGGGGTGGTGCGCAGATGAGGTACGGGAAACGGGGTAGATGGGTGGCGTGGGTCGGGCTTGGCGCATGCGGGCTGGCGCTCATCCTGGCCTTCGGGCCGCTGTCCAGGCCGGCGCTGGACGACGCCATCGTCGTGCTGCGGCCGGCGGGACAGCGTGCCGCGCCCGGCGGCGAAGGCGATGTGCTCACCATCCTGTATTCCGGGGATGGCGGCTGGGCGGACCTCGACAAGGAAGTCGCCAGCGCCCTGGTGGCCTCCGGCATGCCCGTGATCGGCGTCAATACGTTCAAGTACTTCTGGCGGCAGCGCAGCCCCGAGGCGGCAGGGGCGGATCTGGATGCCCTGATCACCGACTACCTCGCCGCCTGGCACAAGCGGCGAATATGGCTGATCGGCTTTTCCTTCGGCGCCGACGTGCTCCCCAGCCTGATCGACCGTCTGAGCCCGGAAAACCGCGCGCGCATCACCCAGCTCGTGCTGCTCTCGCCAAGTCGCGAGGCGACCTTCGAAATCACCTTGCAGGGCTACATGGCGAATCAGGGACGCTTCAGGACCTTCATCAAGACCACGCTCGAGAAACTGCATCGGGCACTCGAACTGCCCGCGCTGCCGGCGCTCGATGCCCTGCAGGGCCGCTTCCCGGTCGCCTGCTACTACGGCCTCGGCGATGCGGACGAAAGCCTGTGCACCGCGCCCGGCCTGCCGCCGTGGGTGGCGGTGCATGCGCGCCATGGCGGTCACCACTTCGACGAGGATTATCACCGCCTCGCAGCCGAGATGCTCGCCGAGCTGCCACATGCCGGCGCGGCGCGCTGAAGCGGGCGCACGTGCATGGGTTGCCCATCGCGCAGGGGCGGCTGCACGCGTGATCCTTCGGCGGGCTGCCTGGCCGCGCCGGCGACGGCTGCCGACGGCCGCGAACGCCTGTCGTGCCTGAACCGAGCGGCGCCGTGCACCTGTGCACGTCACCCGGGCAGTTTCGCTGGCATCCACCGCAAGGCCTGTCCGGGGCGGCGCATCGGCGGCGCTGACGCGCTCCCGAGATTGCCAACGGCCAGCGCGCCGCGTGACCAGGGCGCGCTGGCCGTGCGGGCTACAGCGCGCGGATCACGCCGACGTCGTCGGCGTGCTCGAGCAGCAGGCGACGCACCCGCTCCTGCCAGGTCGTGCCGAAAGCGCGGCGATCCGCGTCGCTCGCCTCCGGGGCCAGCGCACGCACCAGCAGGGCGCGCATCTGCGGCGCCGGCGCGACGTGGGACAGATCCATGGACGCGGCGACCGCCGCACCGGTATCCAGGCGCCGCAAATGCGCGACCGAACTGCGGTCGGTCCCGTCGTAGGCCAGCAGCCCGCGCCGGTCATGGCGTCCGGCCAGGCCATGAAAACCATTGTTGCCGGTAGCACCGGTGATGAGGGTCAGCACCTGGGCAATGACACCCGTGGTGCCCTCATCCTCGGCCGCGTTCATGGTGACGGCGATGGCACCGCGCTCGGCCGGTGCATCCGGATACAGCGCGCGCAGGGCCGCGCGCGCCATCAGCCAGGCGCCGGCCACGGTGGGACAGGAGTGCCCGGCCAGCCGCACGGCGTCGGCGTAGCCGTACTCCATCACGCCGCCCTCGGCGGCACCGAGCAGCTCGGCCAGCGGATCGCGCATCGGAATGCGCGGGGCATCGGCATAGAAGGCAGGCAGGCTCATCGGCCTACTCTTCCGGCAGGCCGTTGATGGCGAAGTCGATGATCACCCCGGCCCCATCACGCTGGCGGTAGGTGATGGTCAGGTATTCGCCGAAGCGCTGGTCGAGCTGGCCGAGCAGCGGGATCGGATCATGATCGTTGACGAAGCGCATCGTCTCGCCATTGCGCAGCGCACCGAGCGCGCCGAAGATCGCCGAATGGCGGAACCGGCGCGCGATGCCGCGCGCGTCGAAGACATGGACGTTGGGTTCCGGGTCGAGCTGGGCGGGCATGGCGTGCTCCATGAATGAGAATCAGGTGCATCCTACGCCGCATGCCCGCAGCCGCCCTGACCCATGTCAAGGCGGCAGCCGGCCGGATCAGCGGGCGCCGCGCCAGTAATCGTTGGCTGCGGCAACGGTCTGGAAGTTGATCGCCACCACCTGCGAGGTGGCGATCAGCGCGTCGGCATCCTCGCCGTACTCCGGACGCAGACGATCGCGCACTTCCGCCGATGGCTGGGTGTACTTGACCCCCATGCGGGAAAGCTTGATCGCCAGCTCGTAGCCTTCCTGCGGGGTGCTCGTCTGCAAGGTAAGCAGCCAGGTATCGGCCATCGGACTCTCCGTGGTTGAAGGGACGGCCATGGTGGCGCAAACCGGCGCGGGCCTGCAAACCCGCCGCCGATCGCGCTCAGGCCGGCGGCAGGCGCGCCAGCAACAGGGCACCGTGCACCGGCGCGCCCGATTCCAGGCGCAGCACGCTCGGCTCGCGGCGGATGATCATGAAGCCCAGGGTGTCCAGCACGCTTTCCAGCTGCTCCACCACATGCCGGTAGCGTCCGGTTTCCGGCACCAGCTCGGTGGCCTGTGTGGCACTGCATTCGACCGAGAAGGCCAGGCGCCCGCCCGCCGCCAGGCGCCGCGCCGCGGCGGCCAGCGCAGGCTCCAGATCGGCCATGTAATTGAGCACGTCCGCAGCCACGATCGCATCCCAGGTGTCGCCGGACGCGCCCAGGAACTCGATCAGCTCCGCCTCGTGGAGCGATCGATACACGCCCTTGGCGCGCGCCCGCTCGAGCATGCGTGGCGAGAGATCGACCCCATCGATCCGGCGTTGTGCGCCCGCCAGTGCGGCACCCATCAGGCCCGTGCCGCAACCAAGATCCAGAACCGTCGCATCGAGCGGCAGACCATCCTCGTCGAGCAGGCTGGCGAGCAGGGACGGCGCGGTGTAGCCCAGTTCACCAACCAGGGTGGTTTCGAAGCGGCCGGCAAAATCGTCGAACAGGTCGCGCACGTAGGCGCGCTCGACGCCCTGCGGCAACTCGCCCACCAGTGCCGCGCGGAAGTGCGCGACCATCGGGTCGTGCGGATCGAGCGCATGGGCGCGGTCGAACGCCGCCCTGGCTGCCGTGCGATCGCCGGCACGCAGGTGTGCGCGGCCCAGCCAGGCCAGCGTGCGCGCATTATCGCCGGCCGATTCGTGCAGCGCCTCGAGGCGTTTCACCGCCGCCGCCGCGTGACCGGCGCGCAACAGGGCGGCGGCAAACTCCAGTTGCACGGTCGCATCGGCCGGCGCCAGCGCGAGGGCCCGCCGGCTGCTCTCCAGCGCCGCCTCGCGCTGCCCGCCCACGGCCTGCGCAGAGGCCAGGGTGCGCCAGGCTTCCGCCAGTCCAGGGGCCGCATTGGCCGCCTGGATGCAGGTTTCGATCGCCGCTTCGACCCGACCAAGTTGCAGCAGGCACTTGCCGCGATGCAGCAGCAGTGCCGCCGTGCCGGGTGCGTGGCGCAACGCGGCCTCAAAGGCCTGCAGGCCAGCTTCGGCCTGGCCAGTTGCCAGCGCGGCAAGCCCCAGCGCATTCAGCGCGCCCACGTCCGTCGGCGCCGCCGCCACGGCATGGCGCGCCGCAGCCAGCGCATCCTCGAGGCGCCCGCCAAGGCGCAGGGCGATCGACAGGTTGGTCTGCACCGCCGCATCCTCCGGGCGCGTGGCGGCAAGCGGCTCCAGCACCGCCGCGGCCTGCGCATGCCGGCCCTGCTGCAGCAGCACCACACCAAGCGGAAAGGCCGCGGCCTCGTTGCCGGTGGCAAGGCAGTCGCGATAGCCGGCTTCGGCTTCGGCCAGGCGCCCGGCGCGATGCAGGGCGAGAACGGGTTCCAGGGCAGGATCATGCATGACCGGCAGGCAATTGCAGCGGAAATGCCAAGCCTACCTGCGATGCCAGACCGGCGGCCAACGTCACCTGCGGCAGCCGTGCATGCGCGAGCCGGGGACGCGCGCCGCCGCCGGCCGCGCATCCCGATCCGCCTTTCGGCACTGTTCACCGGCAGGCGATCGGCCTAGCGTGACGCCTTCATCGGATACTGCCCGGAACCGCCATGCGCCAGAGTCTTCTCGTCCTTAGCCTTGCAGCGCTACTCGCCGCCTGTTCGGGGCAGGATGCAAGCGAACCGCAGCCCACCGGCGGCACGCCTGCCGGTGCGCCCGCCACCACGAGTGAGCACGTGGATACGGCCGCCGATGCGGCGTTCGCCGCCCTCGCCAACCAGGCCCTCGACACCTGGATGCGGCTGTCTCCGGTCGGCGCGACCGCAACCGGCGACCATCGCTTCGACGGCCAGATCGACGACCTGAGCGCTGCCGGCCGCCAGCAGTCGCTGGATGCCACCCGGGACCTGCTGGCCCGACTGGAGGCGATCGACGTCGCGCAGCTTTCGCGCGAGAACCAGGTCGATGCCGCGATCCTGCGCAACCACCTGCAGTCGGCCGTCTGGAGCGCCGAGGAAATGCAGGACTGGGCCTGGGATCCGCAGCTCTATTCGGGCCTCGCGGGCAGTGCGATCTACAGCCTGATGGCGCGCGAGTTCGCCCCGCTGCCCGAGCGCATCAAGTCGGCCACCGAGCGCATGCAGAAACTGCCGCAGCTGTTCGCCCAGGCGCGCGAGAACCTCGATCCGGCCCGCGTGCCGAAGATCCACGCGGAAACGGTGGCGAAGCAGAACCGCGGCATCCTCGCCATCGTCGCGACCTTCATCACGCCGCACCTGGACGAACTGCCGAAGGCGGATGCCGAGCGCACGCGCGCGGCCATCGAAACGCTGAAGCAGGCCGTGGCCGAGCAGCAGACCTGGCTGGATGACACGCTGGTGCCCAATGCCGCCGGGGATTTCCGCATCGGCGCGGAGAAGTATGATCGCAAGCTCGGATTCGCCCTGTCCTCCTCGCTCTCGCGGGCGCAAATCCGCCAGCGCGCCGAATCCGAAATGCAGCGCGTGCGCGGCCAGATGTACGACATTGCCCGCGGCGTGCTCAAGCACCGACCGGATGCCCCTGCCCTGCCCGACCAGCCCGACGACGCGCAGCAGCAAGCCGCCATCGAGGCCGCGCTGGAACTCGCCTACGCCGAACGCCCGGCGCGCGACCAGGTGGTGGACGACGCCAAGACCGCGCTTGCCCAGGCCACCGATTTCGTCCGCCGGCACGACCTGGTCACCCTGCCCGATTCGGCGGTGGACGTCATCCTGATGCCCGAGTTCCAGCGCGGCGTGGCGGTGGCCTACTGCGATTCACCCGGCCCGCTGGACAAGAACCTCAAGACCTTCTACGCCATCTCGCCGATTCCCGATGACTGGACCCAGGCCCAGGTCGATTCCTTCCTGCGCGAATACAACTCGCGCATGATCGAGCTGCTCTCGATCCACGAGGGCATCCCCGGCCATTACCTGGAAGGCTGGCACTCGGCCAAGTTTCCGTCCGTGCTGCGGGGTGTGTTGCGTTCGGGCCTGTTTGCCGAAGGCTGGGCGGTCTATACCGAGCGCATGATGCAGCAGCAGGGCTATCTCGATGGCGACCCGCTGTTCCACCTGGTGCAGCTCAAGTTCTACCTGCGCACCATCGCCAACGCCATCCTCGACCAGGGCGTGCACGTGGACAACTGGACGCGCGAGCAGGCCATGCACCTGATGACCCACGATGCCTTCCAGCAGGAAAGCGAGGCGGCTGGCAAATGGGTGCGCGCGCAGCTCTCCTCGGCCCAGCTGCCGACCTACTTCGTGGGCGCCCAGGAGCATTTCGACCTGCGCGCGGCGATGGAGAAGAAGCTTGGCGAGCGCTTCGACCTCAAGGCCTACCACGACCAGGTGCTGTCCTACGGCGCCCCGCCGGTGCGCTACGTGCGCGAGCTGATGCTCGATGAGCCGATCCACTGAGCCCGCGTGAACTGAACGGCCGCCCCGGCGCCAGCCGCCGCGGCCGTGGCGCGGCAATCCTGTGCCACGGCCGCGCGGCTCAGCGCGGGCCCATGATCGCGTCCAGCACCGCCGCCTGCGGCATGCCGCTCTGGCGCTGCACGATCCCGTCGGCATCCTTGTAGACGATGCCCGGAGTGCCGCGGAAACCGAGTTCGGACATCAGTGCCTGGTTGGCATCGAGCTGCTTGCGGATCGCCGGCGGCACACTGGCCGCCGGCGCGATGCCGCCCGCGGCAAAGCCCTGCTCGTTGGTGAGCAGCGCGGCGCCCGGATCCTCGGCGCCCAGGATGGCCGCCGCCTTGGTGCTGCTGTCGGCCTTGATCACGCCCACCATCACATGGCGCAGCTGCACCTTGCCCGCATCGACCCAGGGCCGCGCGGCGTGGAAGAAGCGGTTGCAGTAGGGGCAGTTCGGATCACTGAAGGTATACACGATGCGCGGCGCATCCTTGCGCCCATCGCGCACCCAGGTGGCGGCATCGAGCTGCTTCCAGATGGCCTCGCCCATGGGCCTGGCCACGAGGTCATGCAGGCGCTGCTCATCGAGGCTGGCACCATCCGGCCCGACCCGGTTGCCGATGATGGCATTGCCCGCGGCCGTCACGTAGATGGCCACCGGGTTCTGACCGGCCACGCCGGCGAAGCCACGCAGGCCGGGTTCGGCGGGAAACTCCCTGACGGCACCGAGGCCGTTCTGTTCCAGCGTCCTGATCACTGCCGGCACGTCCTTGTCGGCCGCCGTGGCGAGCGTCGGGACGAGCAGCACGGCCGCGCAGGCGGCCAGGGTGACGAGCAGCTTGCGGACAGTCATGGGGTTCTCCTGGTGGGTGGGTGGAGGGAAGGAACAGGTTGGAAACGGCGCTGCACGAGGTCGCGCAGGCGCGCATCGGTGAGTTCGCCGAAGTGCGAATCGACCATGCGCCCGTCGGCGCCGAAGAAGAAGGTGCTCGGCAGGCCGCGCGTGCCCAGTGCCTGCATGGAGGCGGACAGGGGATCGACGAGCACGTGCTCGAAGTCCAGCGCCTGGCCGGCCAGGAAGGCGCGGATCGTCTCCGGCGTCTCGCCCTGGTTGACCATCAGGAAGGTGACGTCGGTGTGTTCCCGCGCGGCGCGTGCCAGCACCGGCATTTCGCGCCGGCATGGCGGACACCAGGTGGCCCAAAGATTGAGCACCACCGGCCGGCCGACCTGCGCCGACAGCGCGGCGGGCTGGCCATCGAGTGTCGCAAGGCTCAGCGCAGGCAGGCTCGGGGCGGCGCCGGCCAGTGCCATCAGCACCAGCCGTCCCGCGACCCAGGCGCCCATCCCGGCGCCCACGCCCGCCAATGCGGGTCGCCGCAGCTCGGGCATCGTGCGGGTACGCCAGTAGAGGAAGGCCAGCGCCGCCGGCAGCCCGATCCATGGGTAGAAGCCGCCGTCGCCGATGGCGGCCATCGACCACGGCGCCGCCAGGTAGTCCGGCCACCAGCGCAGCACATAGGCAATCCGCGCGACCAGCAGCCCGACCAGCAGCGCATCGAGCACGAATCCCGCCGCCCGGCGGCGCCCCGCACCGTCGACGCCGCGCCACAGCAGCGGTACGCGCCAGGCGACCAGCGCAGCCACCGCTGCGACCACCACCTGCACGGAGTAGGGGCCTACCTGGAGCACGCCGTGCTCGGGCCGGCAAGCTGGAGGTCGAACATCGATGCAAGGACCCGGATAGCGAAGCGGCAAGCCTGCCGCAGCGGGATTAAGCCGGGATTAACGGGATGCTGAAAAGTCCGTCCTGGACTTCTTCAGCTCGCACGGTCGCGGCAAGGCCGCGCCACCTGCTGCGCAAAGCGATCACTTGCGTGATTGACCCGCGAGCAATCCATCCTGGATCGCGCTGGCAGGGTGCTTCTTCATACCCTGACAGGCGCAGCGCCGCGGGCCCGAGCACGCGCGACCGGTTCGACGCTGCGGTACAACCACCCCCAGCGGGCACGTGAACGCTGCGTGGGCGTCCGGTCGCTTGCGGCCCGACCCTCGCGCGCTGCGGCATCGATGCGACAGCAGCCGCTGCGGCATGCCGGCACTTGGCCTACCATGGCGGCATGTGCGCCGAGCTGGGCTGAACATGCGCGTGTTGCTGGTCGAGGACGACCGCCTGATCGCGAGCGGCATCGTCGCCGGCCTGCGTGCCCATGGCCTGGCCTGCGTGCATGCAGCGAACGGCCGGGCGGCCACGGCAGCCCACGCCGAATCCGGCTTCGATGCGCTGGTACTCGACCTGGGCCTGCCCGACTGCGATGGCCTGGACCTGCTGGCTGCCTTGCGCACCGTCGAGCCCGACCTGCCGGTACTGGTGCTGACGGCGCGTGACGCCATCGAGCACCGCCTCGCCGGCCTGCATGCCGGCGCCGACGACTATCTCACCAAGCCCTTCGACCTGCGCGAACTCGCCGCCCGCCTGCACGCCCTGGTGCGCCGCGCGCAGGGGCGCGCCGCGCCGCTGATCGAGGCCGGTCCGCTGCGGCTCGACCCGGCCAGCGGCCTGGCCTGGCTGGATGGCGAAGCGGTGGAACTTTCGCGCCGGGAAATCGACATCCTCGCCCAGCTTGCCGACGGCAGCGGGCGCTGGCTGAGCGCGGACACCCTGCACGAGCGCATCTACGGCCTCGAAGGCGGCGCCGCCAGCAATGCACTCAACGTGCACATCCACAACATCCGCCGCAAGCTCGGCAGCGCCGCCATCGAAACGCGGCGCGGCCTGGGCTACCGCCTCGGTTGGCGCCGGTCATGAGCCTGCGCCTGCGCGCGGTGCTGATCGCCGGCATTGCCCTGGTTGCGCTGTGGGCGGTGGCCGCCGCCTCGATGATCCGCGGCGTGCAGGCCAACCTCGACCAGTTGCTGGACGAGCGCCTGGCGATGTCCGCGCGCATGGTGTCCGGGCTGCTGCAGCGCACCGCGCTCACGCCCGATGCACCGCCCCAGCACTGGGCGGACGTCATCCGCGTCAGCGGCGCCAGCGGCATCGCCTGCGAGGTGCGTTCCCTGCAGGGCACCATCCTCGCGCAGACCGAAGGCGGCCCCTACTCGACCATGGATTCGCCACCCCCCGGCTACAGCACCCGCGAAGTGGACGGCGAAGCCTGGCGCCTCTACGTACTCGACGATGCGCGCGGCTACCAGGTGATGACTGCCGATCGCGTCGACCGGCGCGGCAAGCTGACCCGCGCGATGCTGCATGCCACCGGCATCCCGTTCGCGATCGCCGTGGCCGGCGGCCTGATCGCGCTGTGGATCGGCATCGGCCGCGGCCTGGCACCGCTCGATGCGCTGCGCCAGACACTGGCGCGCCGCCGCGCGGACGCTACCCGCCCGCTCGAAGGCGGGCGTGCGCCCCGCGAGCTGGAACCCGTCATCGGCGCCATGAACGACCTGCTGGCCCGCCTGGCGCGCGCCCTGGCCGCCCAGCGCGCCTTCACCGATGCCGCAGCGCACGAACTGCGCACGCCGCTGACCGCCATCGATACCCATCTGCAGGTCGCCCGCATGACCCATGGCGCGCCGGCGCAAGCCGCGCTGAGCCAGGCCGGTGAAGGCGTGCGCCGCCTGCGCCATACGCTGGAACAGATGATGCTGCTGGCACGCAGCGATGCGCCGGCCGCGGACGATGACGCCTGCACTTCCGTATGCGGCCTGATCGACGAGCTGCTGGCGCGCTGCGACGCCACGGCCCGCGCACGCATCACGTTCGACGCCGGCGGCGCCGACTGTGCCTGCACGATCCCGCGATCCATGCTGGCCAGCGCCCTGGGCAACCTGATCGACAACGCCCTGCGCTACTCGCCGCAAGGCAGCAGCGTCAGCGTGACGGTGCGCCGCGACGCGGCGGCACGGCGTTGCCTGATCGACATTGCCGACCGCGGCCCCGGGCTGGCACCCGAACAGGTTGCCCACCTCGGCCAGCGCTTCTGGCGCGGCGACCAGGGCCGCAGCCAGGGCGATGGCGCGGGCCTGGGACTTTCGATCGTGCAGGCCATCAGCACCCGCTTCGGCGGCACGCTGCGCTTCCATCCGCGCGAGGGCGGCGGCCTGGTCGCCACGCTGGCGCTGCCGCTTGCCTGAGCGGCGCACGCGGACACCTACGCGGCGGCGACGTCCGCCTGTGCCAGCGCATCGGCAGCGGCCACGATGTCGGCCTCGTCCGGCAGCACCAGGAAGGCCGCACCGGCCAGCGGCGTGTAGGTATCGGCACCCACCACCCGGCGCAGCGGCCTGGCACCCGCGCCGGCCTCGACGATGGCCGTGATGACGCCTTCGCCGACGCCGGCCGACTGGCGCCCCTCATCGACCACCAGGATGCGCCGGGCGGCTTGCGCCTGGGCTGCGATGAAGGCGGCGTTGAGCGGCACCAGCCAGCGCAGGTCCACCACGCGCACCTGCCAGCCATGCGTGGCCGCGATGCTGCGCGCCGCGCGCAGGCTCATCGGGACGCCGTTGCCGTAGGTGAAGATGGTGAGATCGGACGGCCCGGGACTCGCGCCCGGGGGCTGCCCCGATGCACTGCCGTCATAGACCCGGCCCTCGCCCAGCGGCATGGCCTGGTTCGGCGGCGGGTAATGGGTCAGCCACTCACCGTCGCCCGGGGCATACAGATCCTTGGCCATGTAGAGCGCGATCGGCTCCAGGAACACCGCCACGCGCCCGTCCACCCTGGCCAGCGCGGCCAGCGTGCGCAGCATTTCCACGGCATCGTCGCCGCGGCTCGGGCAGCCGACCACCAGGCCGGGAATGTCGCGCAGCGCGGCGATCGAGTTGTCGTTGTGGAAATGCCCGCCAAATCCGCGCTGGTAGCCCAGCCCGGCGATGCGCACCAGCATGGGATTGCGGTACTGGTCGTTGGAGAAGAACTGCAGGCTTGCCGCCTCGCCGCGGATCTGGTCGCAGGCGTTGTGGAAATAGGCCAGGTACTGGATTTCGGGAATCGGCAGCATGCCCATGTTGGCGTAGCCCTGGGCGAGGCCCAGGATCATGGTTTCATCGAGCAGCGTGTTGAATACGCGCGCATTGCGGAAAGTCTTGTGCAGGCCCCTGGTCACGGTATAGACGCCGCCCTTCTGCGCCACGTCCTCGCCGAACAGCAGGGCCTGCGGATACTTGCAGAACAGATCGTGCAGGGCGTGGTTGATCTGGATGGCCAGGTGGCGGGGCGGCAGCTTCTCCGGCAGCCGGTCGGCACCCCCGAAGGCGGCCTCGCGGCGCTCGCCGTAGTCGGCACGTGCCGCTTCGGCGGCGACCTTGTCCGGCGTGTAGGGCGCGAGCGGCGCCATCACCTCGGCCAGCGTGGTCAGCCGGGGGCGACGATCGGCCTCCTCGGCAGCAGCAAAGCAGCGGGCCCGCAGCGCCTCGTACATCGCCAGCAGCGAGTCCCGCGTGTGCAGGCCGGCCTCGAGCGCGATGGCGGTCGAACGCAGCAGTGGATCGGTCGCCTCCACCGCCATCAGCTCCTCGAAGCTGCGCCACTCGATTTCGAAATCGGTGCCGGCGTGACCCATGATGCGCGTGGTGCGCAGGTGCAGGAAGGTCGGCCGGCGCGTGCGGCGCACGTGGTCCACGGCATTCGCCACCTGCGCGTAGCCGGCGGCAAGATCCAGCCCGTCGGCCTGGAAATAGTCGAGGTCGCGCCGCGCGCTGAAGCTGGCGTGGATCCAGTCGTTGGGCGTCTTCACCGAAATGCCGATGCCGTTGTCCTCGCACACGAACAGGACCGGCGCCGGCAGCTTCTGGTAGGCCGTCCAGGCCGCCGCGTTGAAAGCGGTCTGCGCCATGGCGTGGTTGGCCGAGGCGTCGCCAAACGAGCAGATGGCGATGGCATCTTGCGGCACCGGCAAGGTGTGGCCGATGCGCCGCGCCTGCTCGATGGCCACTGCGGTCCCCAGCGCCTTGGGCAGGTGCGAGGCGATGGTCGAGGTCTGCGGAATGACCCACAGCGGCTTGCTGCCCCACACCTTGTGCCGGCCACCCGAAGCCGGGTCTTGCGCGCTGGCGGCGAAGGACAGCGCCGAATCCATCACCGGGTCCATGTCCGGGAGCTTCCTGCAGCGCTCGGCCATGAAGGCACCGCTGCGGTAGTGCAGGAAGGCCGGATCGGTATGCCGCGTCAGGCGCGCCACCATGGCGTTGCCCTCATGGCCGCTGGAGCCGATGGTGTAGAACACCTTGTTCTGCACCCGCAGCACGCGTGCCATGAGATCGAGATGGCGCGAGATGAGCTGGGATTCGAACAGCGCCTCGAAGTCCCGGCGCGAGCACCGGCTGCCGGGCAGCACGGGCGCATCCAGGGCCGGGGCGGCAGCCACGGACCGACCGCTCCATCCCTTCACGAACTCGATGAAATTCTGATCGCAAACCTCTGCACGGTTTACATTCTTATGGCGTGCAGGAACGCCAACAGCGGACATGGACATCGCGCACCCGGGAACGGTAAGCAAGGCGCCGGCCGCAAGGGACCGGCGCTGACGAAAGGCAATCCTGCAAGCATAGCCCGAGCGGGCCGGCCACCCAAGCACCATGGCGCGCGGATGCGGGCTCCGCGGGTTGGCCACTGCGCGCGGCGCATCGGCCACGCCACGCCGCGCAACGCATCCGCGCTACACTCTTTGGATGCTGAAAATCGACACCCACGCACATATCCTGCCCGAGAATTGGCCGAACCTTGCCGACAAGTACGGCGACAACCGCTTCCCGGTAATGGTCAATTCGGAAGGCCGCCACCGCATCTACAAGGACGGCAAGTTCTTCCGCGAGGTGTGGGCCAACGCCTTCGACGCCGAGGTGCGCATCGCCGAATACGCAAGGTTCGGTGTCGACGTGCAGGTGATCTCGACCGTGCCGGTCCTGTTCTCCTATTGGGCCAAACCCAGTCAGGCGCTGGAACTGCATCGCCACCTCAACGAGCACATGGCCGAGGTATGCCGGCGCCATCCGCGCCACTATGCGGCGGTGGGCACCGTGCCGCTGCAGGCGCCGACGCTGGCGATCCAGGAAATGGAGCGCTGCGTCGACCAGCTCGGCCTGTCCGGCGTGCAGATCGGATCGCATTGCGGCGACTGGAACCTCGACGCCCCGGAACTGTTCCCGTTTTTCGAGGCGGCAGCGGACCTCGGCGCGGCCATCCTGCTGCACCCCTGGGACATGATGGGCCGTGAATCGATGCCCAAGTACTGGCTGCCCTGGCTGGTCGGCATGCCGGCCGAGCAGTCACGCGCGGCCTGCAGCCTGATCTTCGGCGGCGTGCTGGAACGCCTGCCGCGGCTGAAGATCTGCCTCGCGCATGGGGGCGGAGCGTTCCCCTACACCATCGGCCGCATCGAACACGGCTTTCGCATGCGCCCGGATCTGGTCGCCACGGACAATGCGCGCAACCCGCGCGACTACCTCGAGCGCTTCTATTTCGATTCGTGCGTGCATGACGAGGCCGCGCTGCGCTATCTGCTGGAGGTGGCCGGCGTCGACCGCGTCATGCTGGGTACCGATTACCCCTTCCCGCTGGGCGAACAGGAACCGGGCAGCGGCATCACCGCGCTCGGCCTGGCACCCCGGGACACCGCCCGCCTGTTCCATGGCACCGCACTGGACTGGCTGGGACTACCCCTCGCCCGCTTCACCGACGCAAAGGAGTGAACGTGAAACTCGCCTGCTGCCTGCTGCTCCTTGCCACCACCGGCGCCCTCGCGCAAGATCGCATCGCCTACTCGCTGAACGAAGGCAACGTGGACTTCAGCGTTCCGGCAGGCTGGATCGCCATCATGGAAAAGACCGATGGCAATCCGCAGGCGATCGCCTTCCAGGTGCCCGATCCCAGCGCCCAGGGCAGCAACGATTCGGCGGATGTCACGGTAAAGACCCGCCGCCTGCCGTCCGCGTCCGGCTATGCCGCCACCGTCGAAGGCGAACTCGGCCGCGCGCGCGCCCAGGACGGCTATGAGAGCGACACCCGCCATTCCAGCGCTGACGACCACCGCTATTTCGTCCAGCGCGCCGGCACGCGCTACCAGGTGCGCGACAGCTTCCGCCTGCTCGGCAACATCGTGGTGGAGGTGCGTTGCCGCCGACCGGTGCTGGCGACCACCCCGGCCAGTTGGAACGCGAGCTTCGATGCCGGCTGCGACAGCGTCGTTGCATCGCTGGCGCAATGAGCGGTTGCAGCTGCCGATGAGCCCCCATGACCTCGACCAGGCGGCCGCGCGCGCCCGCGCGCTGGACGCCGCCGACCCGCTTGCATCGTTTCGCGAGCGCTTCCTGATTCCGCGCCATGGGGCGGGCGAACAGGCCTATTTCTGCGGCAATTCGCTCGGCCTGCAGCCGCGCCCGGTGCGCGAGGCGCTGCTTGAGGAACTGGACGCCTGGCGCGAGTTCGGTGTGGAAGGGCATTTCCGCGGGCGCCATCCATGGATGCCCTACCACGAATTCGTGCGGGACGATCTCGCCGCCGTGGTCGGCGCCTTGCCGCACGAAGTGGTGGCGATGAACTCGCTGACGGTGAACCTGCACCTGATGATGGCGAGCTTCTACCAGCCCACGGCCGAACGCCCGGCCATCCTGATCGAGAAGGGCGCCTTCCCGTCCGACCAGCATGCGGTGATCGCCCAGATCCGCTTCCACGGCCACGACCCGGCCACGGCGCTGCTGGAGCTTGAAGCCGACGAGCCGGGCGGCACGCTGTCCCCGGATTCGATCCTGCGCGCCATCGACGCGCACGGCGAGCGCATCGCCCTGGTGCTGTTGCCCGGCGTGCAGTATCTCAGCGGCGAAGTCTTCGACCTCGCTGCCATCACCGCTGCCGCCCGGCGCAAGGGTTGCCGGGTCGGCTTCGACCTCGCCCACGCGGTCGGCAACCTGCCCTTGCAGCTGCACGACAGCGGCTGCGACTTCGCCGTGTGGTGCAGCTACAAGTACCTCAACGCCGGGCCTGGCGCCATCGGCGGCTGCTTCGTGCACGACCGCCATGCCGACGCGGACCTGCCGCGCCTGGCCGGCTGGTGGGGCCACGACCCGGCCACGCGCTTCCAGATGCGCGCGGAGTTCGTGCCCGCGCGGGGCGCCGATGGCTGGCAGCTCAGCAATCCGCCGATCTTCGCGCTGGCACCGCTGCGCGTGTCGCTGGCGATCTTCCGTGAAGCGGGCATGGCCGCGCTGCGCGCCAAGTCCGAGTCGCTGACGGCGGGGCTTGCCGACCTCATCGCCCGCCACGCCGCCGACGTGCTGGAGATTCTCACGCCCGCCGAACCGGCGCGGCGCGGCTGCCAGCTTTCGCTGCGCGTGAAAGGCCCGCGCGACGCCGGGCGCGCCCTGCACGACCACCTGCACGCCGCCGGGATCATCGTGGACTGGCGCGAGCCGGACGTGATCCGCGCCGCGCCGACCCCGCTCTACAACCGCCACGCCGACTGCGTGCGCTTCGTGCGCGCGGTGCGCGAATGGGCGTGAGGAAAGGGGGCGGCGTGCACTGTCGGTCCATGCGCGTCCCGATGAACCTGCCGGGTGCCCGCGAAAATGCACCCTGATTCCGCTGACCGCGTCACCATCGTCGGTGCCGGCCTGGTCGGCGCGCTGCTCGCCACCCTGCTGGCCCAGCGCGGCCTGACGGTCGAGGTGTTCGAGCGACGGCCCGATCCGCGTCGGGCCGGCTACGCAGGTGGGCGTTCGATCAACCTGGCGCTGGCCGAGCGCGGCCTGGAGGGCCTGCGTCGCGCCGGACTCACCGATGCGGTGATGCGCCTGGCCGTGATGATGCGCGGGCGCATGGTCCACCACCGCGATGGCCATGCCGAGCTGCTCCGCTACGGGCGCGACGACAGCGAGGTCATCTGGTCGCTCAGTCGCGGGCGCCTGAACATCACCCTGATCGACGCCGCCGAGCGCGCCGGGGCGCGCTTCCACTTCGGCCACCGGCTGGTCGGGGCCAGCTTCGACGCGGGCGTGCGCCTCGAGCTCCACCACGAAAGGAGCGGCGGCAGCGTCTGGCACGGCTGCCGCTACGCGATCGGCGCCGATGGCGCCGGTTCCGCGCTGCGCGTGGCGATGCACGCGGCGACGCCGCTGGGTGAGCGTATCGAATCGCTGGGGCATGGCTACAAGGAACTGGAAATCCCGGCAGAGCGCGCCGAGCCATCCACGCCCGGGGACCCGGGGTCCGGCAACGCAGGCCCGGGGGCGCCCGCCGGGCAGCCAGTGCTCACCGAGGCGCAGCACGCCGCGCTGACGCCAGCAGGCGACGCGCCTGCAGCCAGGCCCTGGCCGGCGCGCTTCGCCATCGAGCCCCATGCCCTGCACATCTGGCCGCGTGGCAACTACATGTGCATCGCCCTGCCCAACGCCGAAGGCAACTTCACCGTCACCCTGTTCCTCGCCAGCGAGGGCGATCCGAGCTTTGCGAGCCTGCCGGATGCCGCCGCGGCGCGAGCCTTCTTCAAGCGTGAGTTCACCGACCTGCTGCCCCTGCTGCCGGGGTTCGACGAGGACTTCAGCAACCACCCGATCGGCGTGCTGTCCACCCTTTACCTGGATCGCTGGCATGTCGATGGCCGCGCCGTACTGCTGGGCGACGCCGCGCACGCCATGGTGCCGTTCCACGGCCAGGGCATGAACTGCGGATTCGAGGACGCGGTGGAACTGGCCGACCTGATCGGAACCCGCCCGCATGACCCCGCGGGCGCATTCGCCGAGTTCGAGCGCCGGCGCAAGCCGAACGCCGAGGCCATCAGCGCGATGGCCCTGGAGAACTACATCGAGATGCGCGATTCGGTCGCCGATCCGGATTTCCTGCTGCGACGCGCGCTGGGCCGCGTGCTGGCCGAACGCCATCCGCAGCATTTCATGCCGCGCTATTCCATGGTCACCTTCACACGCATGCCCTACGCCGAGGCCTTCGCCCGCGGCAAGGTGCAGGATGCGCTGCTGCACGAACTGTGCGCCGGCCACGCTCGCCTCGAGCAGGTCGACCTGGCACGCGCCGACGCCCTGGTGGTCGAACGTCTGGCCACGCTCCAGCCGTGATCCGCTGGTCGCCCGATCCCGCGGCACGTGTCGCGCGCCTGCTGGCGACGTGGCGCGCCAGCCACTATGACATCGCCCTGCCGGACGGCGCCATCGGTACCCTGCGCATCGGCCAGGTCGCGCCGCCGGCGGTGCAGGCCTGGCAGCGCCCCGATCCCGTGACGGCCTTCATCAGCGCCGGCAATCCGCATGCCAAGCCATTGACCCCCATGGAAAACAGCCTTCGCCACGAGGCGCTGCGCAGCGCCCTGCGCGGCTGGCCGTGTCGCCTGCTGCCCGGCATCGGTCACGTTCCCGGTGACGCCTGGCGCGAGCATGCGCTGTTCGTCTCCGGACTCGACCTGGCGACGCTGGATGCCTTCGCGCGCGAGTTCGACCAGGACGCCATCGTCACCCTGCCAGCCGGCGGCGCCGCGTGTCTGCGGGTCTACCGATCCGAATGGCGAGCCTTGTCGGTGGACGAAGCGCACCTCGACTGGGTGACCTGAGCCGCCGGCCAAGCGGAACGGCGCCTGTACCGCGCCGCCCCATGTCCCATCCGACCCTTGCGGCGCTCCACGTCACGGTTGAAACTGGCCACAGCGCTGGAGGCCGGCTTGATGCCGGCGGGATTGGTGAGGCGCAATCGTGAACAAGCGCAGCCTGTTCGCAGAACTCAGACATCGAAACGTCTATCGACCAGCCTTGATCTATGCAGCCGCGGCCTGGGCGCTGGCCCAAGGCATCGCCCAGCTCGGGCCGGCCGTGGGCCTGCCCGACTGGGTGGTGCGCTGGTTTCTGACCGCAGCCATCATCGGCTTCCCGTTCTGGATCGCGCTGGCCTGGTTCTACGAGCTGACCCCGGAAGGCCTCAAGCACGACGACCAGCTCAGCGAGAACGAACGCGCACGGCACCATGCGAGCAGCCGCAAGGTGGACTTCTGGGTCATCGGCTGCATGGCCGTGATCATCGTGCTGCTCTCCACCAACCAGTTCGTCCTGCACCGCGATGCGACCAGTCGCGCCGACCAGGCGGATGCCGGGAACAGCATCGACGTGGCCAGCGTCCCGGCAAATTCCGTGGCCGTGTTGCCGTTTGCCAACGAGGGCGGCGATCCGGACCAGCAATACTTTTCCGACGGGCTTGCCGAGGAACTCATTACCGACCTCACGCGCATCGGCGGCCTCAAGGTGATCGGCAAATATTCGTCGTTCAAGTTCCGCGACTCCAGGGACGCCCCGGCGGCGATCGGCGCCGCGTTGGGTGTCGCCAACCTGATCGAAGGATCGGTTCGACAAAGTGGGCAGCGCCTGCGCGTGAACGTGAACCTGTTTCGCGCCCGCGACGGCGCCAGCGTGTGGGCACAGACCTACGACAAGCCGATCAAGGATGTGTTTGCCATCCAGGACGAAATCGGCCGCGCGGTCGCGGCGGCGCTGCAGGTCAAGCTGCTGGGCAACCAGGAGGCGAACGAGGAGCAGCCACCCGGCGGAAACGTCGATGCCTACCGGCTGATGCTGCAGGGTCGTGCGCAGGCGCGCCGCTTCACACGCACCGATGTCGAACACGGCATCACACTGCTCGAACAGGCGGTGAAGCTGGATCCGGACTACGCCTATGCCTGGGCCGTGCTGGCCAACTATCGCATCAATCTCGGCCTCAACTTCCTGAGCGGGAAAGATCGGGAACGGGTCTACCAGCAGGCGCGCGAGGATCTCGACCGAGCCGGCGCGCTCGCACCCGACGCGGTGGCCGTGCTGTTGAACCAGGGCTACCTGCTTTCGGTGGTGGACGATGATGCGGAGGGCGCGCTCAGGGACATGCAGCGTGCCGCCGACGTGGCACCTGGCGACGGGACGGCAATGAACTTCCTCGCCTACCAGCTCGCGCGCATGGGACAGCTGCAACGCGCAGCCGACCTGTACCAGAAGGCCATCGCCACCGACCCGCTGCGTGCGGACTGGTATGCCAACCTGGCCCAGACCCTGACCCAGCTCGGGCGTTACGCAGATGCCGAGCAGGTCGCGCGCAAGACCGTGGCCATGCAGTCCAACCCGGACAATTATCTGAATCTGGCCCTCGCCCTAGACAACCGCGGGCAGACCGAAGCGGCCACGGAGGCGGTTCACCAGGCGCTGGAGCTGCAACCGGATTACCCGGGCGGACATGCGCAGCTGGTGGTGCTCGATGTGCGCCGCGGCGATATCGCCGCCGCCCACCGCGACGCCGCCGACGAGACGGATGCGAACTGGAAGACCTGGGCCCTGGCACTGGCCGACCAGGCCGACAGCGATCGCCAACAGGCGGATACCGCGCTGACGGCGTATCTTGCCGAATTCGGCAAGGATGCGGCGCGCGACCACGGCATTGCCGACCTCTACGCCGTGCGCAAGGAGCCCGACCCCATGTTCATGTGGCTGCAGCGCGGCGTGGCCGCCCGTGATCCGGAAACGACCACCAGCCTGCTCTCGGACACCCTGCTGATTCCCTACCGGGGTGACCCACGCTTCGTTGCCCTTTGCCGGCAGCTCGACCTGCCGGTGCCCCAGCCAGGCGGGGACACCGACCCCACCACGCCGTGACCTGCCGCGCAGGACCGTGCAGGCGCGCCGGCCCCGGCGGCGGCCCGCGTCACCCAGCGGCTGGCCCAGGCATCCACGCGCAGCGCCAGCTTCAACGATCCCGATGCGGATCACCACCGCGCGCAGGCGGCACGCGCCGGGCTGCGCGGCCCGAGGCCGGCGTGCCTGGCTATCATGGCATCCATCTACCCAGCGGATGTGCCCATGCCTGGCGCCTTGTTTGCCAACCTGATCCTCGCCGGCGCCCTGGCGGTGCACACGCCTGCGCCAGCTTCCGACGCCGTGCAGGTGAGCATGCCTGTCGCGCCGCAGGCGGCCCTGCAGGAGGCCATCGACAAGGTCGAGCGCGACCGGCCGGAGGAAGCCGCCGCCATCCTTGCCGCGGCCATGCAGGCGCCGACCTGGGCCCGGGCCAGCGCGGATGTGCGCTACCGGGCCAGCCTGCTCGCCGGATTGATCGCGCTGGACCGCGAGCAGTTCGTGGCGGCGCGCGCCCTGCTTGCCGAGGCGACCGCCTTTCCGCAGGCCGACGCGGAGGACTGGCGCAACCGTCTCGAAGCCGCCTACCGCGCCAAGGACTACACGGATGCTGCGTATTCGCTCGCGCGCATCGCCCGAAGCTGGCCAACCGCGCTGGCCGGGCTCAACCAGGGGGCGATCCTGCAACTGGCCGACGGCGTGAAGGCGACCGGTCAGGCGGAACCCTACCGCAACCTGCTGGAGGCCCTGTTCGACGCACGCTGGCAAGGCGGCAAGGGCGAACCGGACGCGCTGTGGATGGACCTTGCCCGCCTGCTGCTGGCGGACGGCAAGACGCGCAAGGCGGCCGAAGTGGCATCCGCCGTGCATGCGCCGCGGCAGGTCGTCGCCATGCGCATCGATCGGGCCTTCGACCCGCTCGCACGCGGCGACCGCTTCGACGTCGGGCGCGCCAGCGCCGCAGCCCTGCGCGAGGCCGAAGCGCGGCGCATCGCCGAGCCGGCGAAGCTGCTTGCGGTCACGCGCCTGCAAGGCCACTTGTCCGATGCCGGCCAGTTCGAACGCGTCATCGCCCTGGCCGACCAGGTCATGGCCACCGCCCGTGGCCCGGCCGGTAGCGAGGCCTGGGCGGATTTCGACGAGGAATACGCCTGGGTGCTCGATGCCCGTGCCGAGGCGCTCGCCAATCTTGGCCGTTGGGACGAGGCATTGCGCCAGCGCGAGAAGGCCGCGAGGCGCCCGGAAGGCGGCGGCATGAACGTGAGCCAGGTGATCAATCTCGGCAACCTGCTGAACCAGCTCGGCCGCCCCGCCGAGGCCCGGGATGCCATCGAGGAAATCGGCAGTCCCAGTCCTTTCGGACGCATGCAACTGGCCATGGTCTGCCTGGAGGCCGCGTTGCAGGAACAGGATGCCAGCGCCGTCGCGCAGCAGCTCGCCTATCTGCGCGAGCACCGCGACGATGCCATCGGCACCTGGCAACTCGCCCTGCTCCACTCCGGCGACGTCGAGGGCGCCGCGGCCCTGCTGGTCGAGCGCCTCACCCGCCCCGAGTGGCGCGCCGAAGCGCTGGCCGACATGCAGGAGTACCTGCCGGTGGCCCGGACGCCGATCCAGCGTCGGCATGCCGAGCAGTGGCGCCAGCTGCTCGTCCGCCCAGAAGTACGCGCCGCCGCCAGGAAGGTCGGACGCATCGGGAAGTTCAACCTGACCCCGCCACGAACCTAGCTCGGGTCAGGGTCAGGCACATCATCGACCGGCCCGGCGTTGCGCAACGCCGGGGGTGTGCTCAGTCGAGCTTGAGCGCGTCGCGGTTGCTGCTGCGGCGCTTGCGCTCCTTGGCGGCGTAGTCGGCCTCGCAGCCATTCTGCTGCACCATCACGCAGCTGAGGTAATCGGTCGCCTCCACCAGGGCGGCACGGATGGCCTTGCCGGCCGGGGTGTTTTCCTCGTGTTGCAAGGCGCCACCGAAGCCGCCGCGAAACACGCCAACCGAAACGCCGCCACCGGAACTGCGCCCCTCGACGGTGCGCGAGTAGTCGACTTCCCCGGTTTCCGAATTGACCACGCGCAGGTCGATGGCCAGGTACGCCTCGGTCTTCTTGCCGCCCAGCGAAATGCCGCGGAAGCTGAGGCCGCCACCGGTGCTGGCGGTGTTCTCCTCATAGGAGGTGACGGTGCCGAACACCAGGTACTGGGCGCCGGTCACCTGGCCCATCTTCGCACCGGTGCCCGAGCGCACGCGGCCCGACGCGGCGAGGTTCTGTTCTTCCAGCACCTTGTCCAGCTTGGCACGCTCGACCACGCGGAAATCGCCGGTGCTGGACAACTCGTTGGAGAGCATGCCGGACAGCTCCCAGCCCACTCCGCCACGCCACCAGCCAGCGCCAGACTCGTTCTTGAACTCGGCCACGCCAATGGTCGGCTTGCTTGCAGCAAGAACCGTGCTGCTGCCGAGGATGCCGGCACCGACCAGCGCCAGCACACACATCGTCTTCTTCATATCACCCGTCTCCGGTTGGATCCCATGCAATGCCGGCCCGGCACGTCCGGTGCAGCCAGCCTGTTCACGTTTGCCGCGGAACAGCAATAGTCTAGCAGCGTGGACGGGCGATACCGTGGCGCACTCGGCGGCCGGATGACGGTTCGGATCACGCCTGGACTGCGGCCTGGCGCACATTCGCTGGCCTGTCCCCGTGCATGCCCGTGGCGCAAACCGGGCCGGACTCGTAGGATGGCGCCCCCGCGCGTGCGCGCAGCCACCCACCGTCCTCCCCGTGCCTGTCCTGACCGACGCTGCCCGTGCGCAACTGCAGATCCATTTCTGCGTGCTGCTGTGGGGCTTCACCGCGATCTTCGGCAAGCTGATCACCCTCGATGCGTTGCCGCTGGTGTGGTGGCGCATGCTGCTGGTGGTCGCAGCGCTCATGCTCATCGCGCGTACCTGGCGCGGCCTGCGCGCGATGTCGTCGCGGCTGATGTGGGCCTACGCCGGCATCGGCGTGCTGGTCGCGCTGCACTGGCTCACCTTCTATGGCGCGATCAAGCTGGCCAATGCCTCGGTCGGCGCCACCTGCATCGCCCTGGCAACGCCGCTGACCGCCCTGGTGGAACCGAAGCTGGCCGGGCGGCGCTTCTCGCTGCGCGAGCTGATGCTCGGCGTGGCCGCCCTGCCCGGCGTCGCGCTGGTGGTCGGCGGCGTGCCTGGATCGATGCGCCTGGGCATCGCGGTCGGCACCCTGTCGGCCCTGCTGGTTGCGCTGTTCGGATCGCTCAACAAGCGCCTGATCGAACACGCGGATGCACTCGCGGTGACCGGGCTGGAACTTGGTGCCGGTACCCTCGCACTGACCGTGCTGGCCCCGCTGCTCGCACTCATCCTGCCCGACTTCGCAGGCAGTCCCTTCGTGTTGCCGGACCTGCGCGACGGCCTGCTGCTGCTCGGCCTCGCCCTGGCCTGCACCCTGCTGCCGTTTACCCTGTCGCTGGTCGCCCTGCGCCACATGAGCGCCTTTTCCGCGCAACTGGCCACCAACCTGGAACCGGTGTACGCCATCATCCTGGCGGCGGTGCTGCTCGGGGAGCAGAACGAGCTGAGGCCGGTGTTCTATCTTGGCGCCGCGATCATCCTCGGCGTGGTATTCGTGCACCCCCTGTTCGGCCGGCCGCGGCGCATCACCGGAACGGAACTCCTCGGCACCGCGGAAGCCAAGCAGATCACCGAGGCTTGCGAGGAGACGCCGTGACGCCGCCGCCGGGTTCCGGCCTGCGCCCAGGCAACGGATGACCGCGGGCGGCGGACCTCAGCCCTCGACCCGCGCGCGGACCACCGACGGGCGCAGTTGCGCGTGCCAGTCGGCGGCATTGGCCACCTGGGCCTGGCCCTTGAAGGCATCCAGCAGATCCAGGTCGAGCTCGGCGAAGACCCAGTCGGCGCCGGCCGCGGCCGTCGCGGCGATGCCATCCGAAGGGAAGCCGCGGTCGATTGGCGTGAACGCCGTCGCCGCACCGAAATTCTCCTTCAGCGCCGGGCTCCACGGCGCACTGCCGGCAGTGACCGCGCGGACCACGTACACCTGGTTCTCCAGGGCGCGTGCCTGGCAGCCGATGCGCACGCGGCTGGCGCCGGCGGCGGTATCCGTGCAGCTCGGTACCAGCAGCAGGCGTGCGCCGGCCTCGGTCTGGGCGCGCGCGTAGAGCGGGAATTCGATGTCATAGCAGACAGCGATGCCGATGCGGCCCAAGGCGGTCTCGAACACCTTGAGTTCGTCCCCCGCCTCGAACACGCCGACGGCGTGCTCGAAGCCGGTCAGGGTCAGCTTGTCCTGCCAGGCGTGTCGGCCATCCGGACCGAACAGGAACGCGCGGTTGCGATACCGCCCGCCGCCGACATCCAGCAGGAAGCTGCCGGCGACGAGATGGATCGCATGGCGCCTGGCCAGGTCACGCATCAGGGCAAGATAGTCGGCAAGATGCGTCTGCAGGGCGACCAGCGAGCGGACCAGATCGCCGCGCACCGCCTGCGGCAAGGCGGCGGCCGCTTCGAGCGCGAGGTATTCGGGCAGCATGACCAGGCCCGCGCCCGAGGCGGCCGCAGCAGCGACACGGCCCTCGATACGCGCGGCGAAGGCGGCGAAATCGGCCGGCTCGCCGACGGTGTACTGTGCGCCGGCCACCCTGATCTTCATGCATTCGTCCCCGCAGCGGGTGCCAGCGGGCGCAGCCAGAAGCGCAGCCGATGGCTGCTGGGCTCGGCGTGGCCGATCTCCTGCCAATCGAGCTGGCAGAACATGTCATCCTGGCGCCGATAGCCGCGCCGGGTCCAGAACGCATTGTTGTCGCGGTGCCCGGCAGGCCGGCGCGGATCATCGGCGCGCCGCTCGACCGCGCAGAACGCGGTCAGGTCGAAGCCGCCCAGGCGTCGCGCGCAGGCTTCGCGTTCGTCGAAGAAACGGTGGCCGAGCCCACGCCCCCGATAGGCGCTCAGCAAGACCGATTCACCGAAGTAGTACACGCGCTCCGGTGCAATGCCGCGCTCGAGAAACGGCTGCTGGAAGGCGGCCGTCTCGTCGGCCAGCGGAATGGCGGTCGAGGCGCCGACCACCTGCCCGGCGTCGAAGACCAGCACGAACAGGCTGCGCGGCGATTGCGCATAGGTCGCAAGGTAGTCTGCCTCGTAGGCATGATCGCCCGCATACAGGTAGGGCCAGTCGCGGAACACGGCGATGCGCAGGGCCGCCACGGCATCCAGATGGGGCGTCACGGCGGCGCCGGAGAAGGTACGCAGGTCGGTCATCGGCGCACCATAGCCATTCGGCGCGGAGGGCGCAAAGGCCGGCCACGCAACGTGCCGGCGGGCTCGGTTCCTGCCACGGCAGCGCCAGCCAGTTCCTCCCCCCGCGCGCCGGGCGCCTGCGTAAACGCGATCCGGGTCAGTGCGGCAGCCGGCGCCGGGCACGCGCGCGGACCGTGCCCTGGGCGGCTCGCGGCAGTCCCGCGCGACCGTCGATGCGCGGCGCTGAATGGCGCACTGCAGCAGCTCGCAATCAGCCTGTGACCTTCCGCCGCACGGCATCACGATAGGCGTTTGACCTGCGTCAGCAAACTTCCGATTGCGGCATCGCACCATCCGCGCAACCTTCAGCCAGGAGTGTGTCGTGATGTCCACCACCAAGCGTCTGTGGCTCGCCCTCGGCGGCCTGCTCGGCGTGACGTTTGCCGTGCTGCTGTGGATGGGGCGCGAGATCTACCAGCAGGCACCGCCGATACCCGAGCAGGTGGTCACAACCAGTGGCCAGACGCTCTACACGCGCGCCGACATCGAATCCGGACGGCAGGTCTGGCAATCGATCGGCGGCATGCAGCTCGGTTCCATCTGGGGCCATGGCGCGCTCATCGCACCGGACTGGAGTGCCGACTGGCTGCACCGCGAAAGCGAGGAATTGCTGGGCCTGTGGGCGCGCGCCGAGGGCGCGCTGTGGAGCTCGCTGGAAGACGGTGAACAGGCGGCACTGACGGCGCGCCTGCGCAAGGAACTGCGCGCCAACACCTACGACCCGGCCACCGGCACGCTGACGGTGACCGACGATCGCGCGGTGGCGATATCCAACGTCGCGGGGCATTACGCGAGCCTGTTCAGCAACGACCCGGCGACCGCCAGGCTGCGCGAAACCTATGCCATGCGCGATGGCACCGTCGATACTCCAGAACACCGGCGCGAACTCACCGCGTTCTTCTTCTGGAGTGCCTGGGCAACCGTCACCAACCGCCCCGGGGGCGAGGTGAGCTACACCAGCAACTGGCCCTACGAACCCCTGGTCGGCAACACGCCGACGCCCGGCTCCTTCATGTGGACCATGTTCAGCGTGCTGTTCATGATCGCCGGCATCGGTCTGCTCGCCTGGCACTACGCCATGTGGCACCGGCGCGAACCGCATCTCGATCCACCCCTGCGCGACCCGCTGGAAAACCTGCCGGTGACGCCCTCGATGCGCGCCACCGCCAAGTACTTCTGGGTGGTCATTGCACTGTTCCTGGTGCAGATCCTGCTGGGCGCGATCACCGCGCACTACCAGATCGAAAAGGATTTCTACGGCTTCGCCATTTCCGACGTGCTGCCCTATTCGCTGACGCGCTCCTGGCACACCGAGCTTGCGGTGCTGTGGATCGCAACCGCCTGGCTGGGCACCGGCCTCTACATCGCACCCGCCGTGTCACGCCACGAGCCGAAATTCCAGCGCCTGGGCGTGAACCTCTTGTGGGTGTGCCTGCTGGTGATCGTGATCGGCGCCTTCGCCGGGCAGTGGTTCGCAGTGATGCAGAAGCTTGGCCTGGAGCACAACTTCTGGTTCGGCCACCAGGGCTGGGAATACGTGGATCTGGGCCGCTTCTGGCAGATCTTCCTGTTCGTCGGCCTGCTCCTCTGGCTGGCACTGGTCGGTCGTGCGCTGTGGCCGGCGCTGCGGCGCAAGGACGACCTCGCCTCGATCGTCGGCCTGCTGTTCCTTTCCACCGTTGCCATCGCCGCGTTCTATGGTGCCGGCCTCATGTGGGGCGAACATACCCACCTGGCGATCGTCGAGTACTGGCGCTGGTGGGTGGTCCACCTGTGGGTGGAGGGCTTCTTCGAGGTGTTTGCCGTGGCGGTCATCTCGTTCCTGTTCGTCAAGCTCGGCCTGGTGCGCGCGCGCACGGCGACGGTGAACGTGCTGTTTGCCACCATCGTGTTCATGGCCGGCGGCGTGCTCGGCACCTTCCACCACCTGTACTTCGCCGGAACCACCACGGCCGTGATCGCGCTCGGCGCCTCGTTCTCGGCGCTGGAAGTGGTGCCGCTGGCGCTGATCGGCATGGAAGCCTACGAAACCTGGTCACACGGCCGTTCCACGCCGTGGATGGCACGCTACCGCTGGCCGATCGTGTTCTTCCTGGCGGTATCGTTCTGGAACCTGGTGGGCGCGGGCCTGTTCGGCTTCCTCATCAACACCCCGCTGGCGCTCTACTACATGCAGGGCCTGAACCTCACCCCGCTGCACGGCCACACGGCGCTGTTCGGCGTGTACGGCATGCTCGGCATCGGCCTGATGCTGTTCTGCCTGCGCGGCATGAAGCCCGAAGCCAGCTGGAACGAGGGCTGGCTGCGCGGCGGATTCTGGTCGCTCAACATCGGCCTCGCCCTGATGGCGCTGCTGACCCTGTTGCCGCTCGGCGTGCTGCAGCTTTCCGCCGCGCTGGAGCATGGCTACTGGTATGCGCGCTCCGCGCACTTCATGGACCAGCCCATCGTGCACCTGCTGGTGTGGCTGCGCATGCCGGGCGACACGATCTTCGCGGTCGGCGCGCTACTGATCGCCTGGTTCGTGCTGCGGCTGTGGATCAAGCCCAGGCGCGCGCGCGCGCGGATCGGCGCGGGCGCACCCGAGTCGGCCTGAGTGCAGGCGGCCCGATGACGCGGGGCGCGGCCAGGGCCGCGCCCCATGCGCTCGGCGCCATCAATCGCCAGGGCGCGCAAACACGCGCTTGCCAGCTACCCAGGTTTCCAGCACCCGGGTCGACCACAGGCGCGCGGGCGCCTGCGTGAAGATGTCGCGATCGATCAGGATGAAGTCGGCCGCCTTGCCTGGTTCGAGACTGCCCAGGGCCTTCTCCGCATGGCCGGCGTAAGCAGCGTCGAGGGTGAAGGCGCGCAAGGCCTGGGCCAGGCTCATGCGCTCGGCCGGATACCAGCCGCCGGGCGGGCGCCCGGCGTGATCCTGGCGGGTCACGGCGGCATGCAGGCCGTAGAACGGATTGGGCGATTCGACCGGGAAGTCCGAACCGGCCGCGACCAGGGTGCCCTGGGCGAGGAAGCTGTGCCAGGCGTAGGCGCCGCGCATGCGCGCGTGACCCAGGCGATCCTCGGCCATGTTCATGTCCGAGGTGGCGTGGGTCGGCTGCATCGAGGCGATCAGGCCGAGCGTGCGAAAGCGCGGCAGATCCGCCGGCGCAACGACCTGCGCGTGTTCGATGCGGTTGCGCAGCGCCTGGCCGCCCTGCACTTCGTACACGGCGGCGAAGGCATCCAGCACTTCACGGTTGGCACGGTCACCGATCGCGTGCACGGCGACCTGGTAGCCCTTGCCGATGGCCTTGCCGATCGAGGCGGTGAGCTCGGCCGGCGTGTGGAACAGCAGTCCGCGGTTGTCCGGAGCATCCGCATAGGGCGCGAGCAGCGCCGCGCCGCGGCTGCCGAGCGCGCCATCGGCATACAACTTGACCGCGCGCACGGAAAGAAAGCCCTCGCCGTAGTCGACCAGCGGTCCGGTCCTGGCGAGGCGGTCGAAATCCCCCGCCGTGCCGCCGATCATGGCGTAGATGCGCGCCGTCAACCTGCCGGCGTCGGCATGGCGCCGGTACAGCGCCACGGTATCGGCATCCGCGCCCGCATCGTGCACGCCGGTCAGGCCCACCCGGGCCATCTGCGCCAGCGCCGCGTCCAGCACCCGCGCGGCTTCGGCGGGGTCCATGGGCGGGATCTTCGCCGCCACCAGCTGCATGGCCGCGTCCACCAGCACACCGCTCGGGCGGCCGTCGGCATCGCGCTCGATGCGCCCACCCGGCGGATCCGGCGTGTCCCGGTCGATGCCGGCGAGCTTCATGGCGGCGCTGTTGGCCCAGCCGGCATGGCCATCCACGCGCACCATCCAGGCCGGGCGATCGGCCACCGCGCGATCGAGTTCCACCGCGGTCGGAAAGCGACCCAGCTTCCAGATTTCCTGGTTCCAGCCGCGACCCTGCACCCAGGCCAGTTCCGGGTGTGCCGCGGCCCACGCCTTCGCCCTCGCCAGGGCCTGGTCGAGCGAGGTGGTGCCGGCCAGGTCGGCCCGGCGCAGGGCCATGCCCAGGCCCATGACATGCCCATGGGCATCGATCAGCCCAGGCAGCAGGGTGCGCCCCTGGCCGTCCAGCACCCTCGCCTTGCCTGCACGCTCGGCCAGCGCGGCCTGCGTGCCGGTCGCCACGACCTTGCCGTCGTCGATCAGCATGACCTCGAAGCGCTGCAGCTCGCCGCGCGCATCCAGCGTATAGCCGTTGACGTGCTGGATGAACAATCTGGCCGCGCCGGCAGGCGCGGCGCCCAGGGCAAGGGCGAGGACACAGGCAAGGCGCAAGATCACGGGCTGGCTCCGTCGGGACGCGAAGGTCGAGGATACGCGGCGCGCGCCGCCATGCAATTGCCGGCGCGCCGCGGGGAAGGATGCCACGCGCAACGCTCCGCGTTGCCAGGGAATGAAAGCCTGCCCTTCCGTCAGTCCCTCGCTGCACCCGCCAGGCGCGGCAGCCGGCCCGGCGCCGGGTCGTTTGACGTGGGTCATCGCGCCGCGCGCGCGTTTGCGGCATGCTGAAGTCTGCCCCCGCAGGCGCAGGCGATGCCGTCCGACCCTTCTCCACCCGCTGTCCCGCCGCTGCGCGACCACGCGCTGGATGCCTGCTTCCTCGGCCCCTATGGCGAGAACAACGCGCTGCTGGAAAACCTGCTGGTCGAGTTCCTGCGCGACCACGTCTACTGGCGGCGCAACTTCCAGCCGCAGGATCCGCCGGCGATCAGCACCGCGACCCTGCACCACCCAGATTATCTGGCCTTCGAGGCGCGCATGCGCCGCGAGCTGCACCAGCTCTCGGCGGCGCTCAAGCACTCGGTGCCCTTCCACAGCCCACGCTACATCGGTCACATGGCCTCGGACCTGCTGTTGCCGGGGCTGGCCGCGCAGATGCTGGCGCTGCCCTACAACCCCAACAACGTGAGCGAAGATGCCGCGCCGGTCACCATCGACATGGAGATCAAGGTCGGGCTGCAGCTCGCGCGCATGCTCGGCTACCCGCACGATCCGGCGCAAGCCGCCTGTGCCTTCGGGCACCTCACCTCGGGCGGCACGGTGGCCAATTTCCAGGCCCTGCGGCTGGCTCTGGCGCTGAAGGCCTTTCCGGTCGCGCTGCGCGCCGCCGGCGTGCCGGACATCAGCCTGCCGGAGGATGACTGGAGCGCGTTCAACCTGGCGCAGGCAGATGCAATCGTGTTGCTGGAGGCCTGGCAGGCGTGGCTGGCCGGACAGACGGCGCACGCGCGGGCGCACTGGCTGGCCAGGGTCGAGGCCGAGCGCATCGAACAGCGCGGATTGACCGACTTCTTTGCCGCGCATCCTGCGCTGCGTCCGCCCCATGTGCTGGCGCCGATCACCGCGCACTATTCCTGGAGCAAGGGCGTCAAGCTGGTCGGCCTCGGCCGCGCGCAGCTCGATCTGCTGCCCACGCGCGGCATGCGCCTGGACATCGATGCGCTGGAAGCGCATCTGGAACGCTGTGCGCGCGAGCGGATCCCGGTCCTGATGGCGGTGGCGGTACTCGGCAGCACCGAGTACGGCACCATCGATCCGGTCGACGGCGTGCTGGCCGCACGCCAGCGCAGCCGCGCGCGCGGACTGGATTTTGCCGTGCACGTCGATGCGGCGTGGGGCGGCTACCTGGCCACGCTGTTCCGCGCGGAAGACGGCAGCCTGCGCGCGCACGCGGACCTGCGCAGCGAGTTCGACTATTTCCCGACCGCGCCGCTGCACGCCGCCTTCGCGGCCCTGGGCGACACCGATTCGGTGACCGTCGATCCACACAAGCTCGGCTACCTGCCCTTCGGCAGCGGCGCGTTCGTCTGCCGCGACCATCGGCCGATGGCCCTGCTGGCCGAGCGCGCCGACTATGTCTTCCACGCCGCGGCGCCGGAGGACTACATGGCACGCTACCGCAATCTTGGCCAGTTCATTCCGGAAGGTTCCAAATCCGGCGCGGCTGCGGCGGGGGTGTACGTCGCCCACCAGGTACTGCCGCTCGACCATCGCCACTTCGGTCGCCTGCCCCATGCCACCGTGCGCGCCGCCGAGATGTTCTATGACCGCGCGCTGCGTTTCGCCTGCGAGCAGGCCGGCCGCCTGCACGTACGGGTGCCTTTCGAGCCCGATACCAACCTGGTCTGCCTGGCCCTCAACCCGCACGGCAACCGCTCGCTGGCGCAGGCCAACGTGTTCATGCGCAAGCTCTATGCAGGCATGCGCGCGGACACGCACCACCCGCTGCAGACGCGCGAGTTCTTCGGTTCGGTGACCACCCTGCGCCCGGACCTGGTCGGCGCGCAGGAAACCAGTCGTATCCTTGCCACCCTCGGACTCGAGGCGGATGCCGGGGACGAGCCGCTCGTGATCCTGCGCCACACGCTGATGAACCCGTACCTGATCGATCATGAAAACGGCATCAGCTACATCGAGCTGTACTTCGATTTCCTCGCGCGCGCCAGTGCGGAACTGTCCGCGGGCATGAGCACACCATGAACCCCGACGCCAGCCAGGGCAGCGTGCTGCACGTGCCGGCCATGGTCCACGCGCGCGCATGGGTGAACGCGGCGCTGACCTGCCTGCAGCAGGAAGCCGGTCGCTCGGCCGACACGCATCTGCTCAAGATCGACTTCGCCGGCTTTCCGGGAATCCATTTCTACTTCAAGGACGAGGCCGCCCACCCGACCGGCAGCCTCAAGCACCGCCTCGCCCGCTCGCTGTATCTCTACGCGCTGTGCAACGGGCAGCTCAACGAGGGTCAGGCGGTGGTCGATGCCTCATCCGGCAGCACGGCGATCGCCGAAGCCTGGTTTGCGCGGCTGCTGGGCCTGGAGTTCACCGCGGTCATGCCGGCGCGCACCGCGCCGGCCAAGATTCGCGCCGTGGAGGCGCTCGGCGGCGCCTGCGACCTGGTCGAGGACCCCTGCGAAGTCCACGCGCGCGCCGCCTGGCACGCGGCGCGGGGCGCCTGCCACCTGGACCAGTTCGGCCTGGCCGAGCGCGCCACCGACTGGCGCGGCAACAACAACATCGCCGAATCGATCATCGGCCAGCTCGCCGGCGAGGAACATCCCGAACCTGCCTGGATCGTCTGCGGCGCCGGCACCGGCGGCACCTCGGCGACCATCGGCCGCTACCTGCGCTACCGCCGCCTGCCCACGCGCCTGTGCGTGGCCGAGCCCAGCGGCAGCGGCTACGTGCATGGCTGGCGCACGCATTCGCGCGAGGCACTGGCGAGCCAGCCGACGGTCATCGAGGGCATTGGCCGGCCGCGCGTGGAACCGGGCTTCCTGTTCGACGTGGTCGATGCCGTGACGGAAGTGCCGGATACCGCTTCCATCGCGGCCATGACCCTGCTGGAGGAACTGTTCGGGCGTCGCTATGGCGGCTCCTCGGGTACCAACCTGGTCGCCTGCCTGCAACTCGCAGCGGCCATGCGCGCGCGCGGCGAGCACGGCAGCATCGTCAGCCTGCTCTGCGACCGCGGCGAGCGCTACGCCGAAACCCTGTTCGATCCGGCCTGGCTGGCGGCCTGCGCGCTCGATCCGCGGCCCTGGCGTACCGCGCTGGAGGCCTGCCTGGCCGATGGCCGCTGGCGCGCCGCCCTGCCGCGTGATGACCGTGCCGAGCCACGCTCCGACGAACGCTGAGCCGGTCCGCAGCTGCGCCCGCTTCGGCCACGGGCGCTGCGCCCGGGCCCCGGCGACCCGGCTGCCGGGCACCGGATCCAGGGTGCGCAGGCGCGACGCGGGACGCCCATGAACCGTGCTGCCGCGAACGGCAGGCCTTTCCCGGCCGCCATCGGCCGCATCCTCATCATCAAGTGGAGCGCGCTCGGCGACATCGTGCTTGCCAGCGCGGCCATGCAGGACATCCGCCAGGCCTTCCCGGAGGCCGAGCTGCACCTCGATACCCTGCCGCAGAACCGCCACCTGTTCGATGCCGATCCACGCTTTGCGGCCGTAGTCGCGCTGCCGATGCGTGCGCGCCGGCAGCGCCTGTCGATCCACCGCCGGTGGCTGCAGCGCGTGCGCGCGGCCGGCTATGACCTGATCATCGACCTGCAGTCCACCGACCATACGCGACTGCTCGTTGCCGGACTGGCCTTCGGACGGCACCGGGTGCCCGCCCGCTGGGGCCTGCGCAGCGGCTTTCCCTATACGCTGTCACCGCCCGCGCAGGCCGGCCCGCACCCGGCGCAGCGCGCCCGCGCCCTGCTGGCCCGCGCCGGCCTCGCTGCGCGCACCATCCGGCCCGTGCTGCACGTTCCGCCCGGCATGTGCGAGCGCGTGGCCCGCCTGCGCGAGCGCCATGGCCTGGTCGAGGGCCGCTACGCCATCCTGCTGCCCGGCTCGCAGGCGCGCAGCCGGCTGCGCCGCTGGGGCGTTGAACGCTACGCGGAACTCGCGCTGCTGCTGCAGCGTCGCGGCATCGACCGCATCGCCCTCATCGGTGCGCGTGACGAGGCCGAGGATTGTGCGCGCATCATCGACCTGGTCGAGGCACGCGCCCCGGGCGCCATGGTGCTGCTCGATGACCTTGCGTTCCTCGAAGTGATTCCCGCCTGTGCCGGCGCTGCCTGCATCATCGCCAACGATACCGGCACGGCACATGTCGCCGCGGCGGCGGGACGGCCGCTGTGGGTCATCTGCGGTCCGACCGACCCGCGGCAATCCTGCCCGCTGGGCGCACGGGCGATCCAGGGCGGCTTCCCCTGCGCCGATGCCTACCGCCCGACCTGCCGCTTCGGCCCGGACCCGCCCTGCCTTGCCGCAATCGCGCCGACCGACGTGCTTGCCCTCGCGCTCGGCGAGGCGGCATCCGTCCCGGCCCTGCGTCTGTACGAGGGCCTGGCGACCTCGCCAGCAGCTGGCGCGAAGGCCGGCGTGGATTCCTGATCCAGGTCAAGGAACCCCGCGCCCGGTGATTCGATCATCCACCAGGGCAGACAGGGGAGATCCGCATGGCAACGATCGACACCCGGGGCTGGTGCCTGTTCGAGGACGCCTGGTGCCTGGCCGTCGGCCTGGCACTGGCGGCCTGCCTGCTGGCCGCGCTGCCAGCCGGCACCGTCCAGGCGCGCGAAGACGGCGCGGCCGTCGGCACGCCGACACCGGGCCAGGGGGTTGAACACCGCCAGCCGGCCATCGACTACAGCGACGCCAGTGCCTGGCTGGCGCTGCCCGGGCGTCCTTCGGCCGCGATGCGCACGCCCCGCGGTGCCGGCTTCTCCGACCTGCAGGCGACGGCCCAGGCCGACGCCTTCTATGTCCACCCGACCACCAGCATGCGTGAGGACGTTCTCAACGCGCCGATCGACGATGCGCAGGCGGCACAGCTGGGCGAGCTGATGCTGTTGACCCAGGCCACGCCCTTCAATGCGGTCGCGCGCATCTACGCGCCGCGCTATCGCCAGGTCACCCTGCCGCTCTACACGCTGGACGTGCAGGCCCAGCAGGCACCCAACGATCGCGCCTACGCGGACGTGCTTGCAGCCTTCCGATATTACGTGCGCCACTACAACGCCGGGCGACCGTTCTTCCTGGTGGGTCACAGCCAGGGCACCAACCACGCCCAGCGCCTGCTCGGCGAAGCCATCCAGAGCACGCCCCTCGAACGACTGCTGGTGGCAGCCTACCTGCCTGGCCAACCGATCCCGCGCAGCGTATTCCGCGACGACCTCAGACGCATCCCGCCCTGCAGGCGACCGGCGCAGACCACCTGCGTGGCGATATGGGGCACGTTCGGCGAGCAGACCGACGCCGATCTCGACGCGTGGCAGGAGAACCTCTACTGGGATCGCGCACGCCAGCGCTGGGCGCCTTCGTCAGGGCAGCCATTGGTCAGCCTCAACCCGGTGAGCTGGAGCGACCGCGAACCCATCACGCCGGCGCGCCGCCATCGCGGCGCCGTCCCCTTCGGGACCCCGGCCACCTTTTCCCGCGTGCTGCCGCAGCTGGTTGCCGCGCGCAGCGACGGACGCTTCACCTTCGTCGAGCCGCTGCCGCTGCCGGCCGAATACTTCAACGATGGCGGGGTCTTTGGCGGCAGCAATTTCCATGTCTTCGACATCGCGCTGTTCTGGCTCGACCTGCGCGAAAACGCACGCCTGCGCCTGAATGCGTGGCTCGAAGCACACGCAGCCGGCCGGCCACGGCCCGGCGCGATCGCCACCGCCACCGCCAGGGTCGGCAGGCCCTGGCGCCACCGCATCGTGACCCGGCCGCACGCCCGTGAGTACGCCGTCGAAAACCTGCCGCCGGGCCTGCGCCTGGACGCACGCCGCGGCCTGATCCAGGGTATTGCGGAGTCCCCCGGCACCTGGGCGGTGCGCTTCAGCGCCGGCAATGCCAGCGGCGTCACGCATGGCGAGCTGGCCCTGACCGTGATGCCCTGAGCGGCGGAGCCCGGCGCCGCTCAGGCGAAGCGTTCGTCCAGCCAGTCCATCGACACGGCCGCCGACAGCGCCAGGTTGCCGGTCTGGCAGTGGCCGTCCGCGCCCTCCTCGTCGGTGAACACGTGGCCGCTGGCTCCGGGCACCTCGGCCAGGAACCTTTCGTATTGCGCGATCGGCTCCCGGCCTTCCCCGCTGCCCACCAGGCCGAGCGCCGCGCAGCGCAGGCGCGCAAGTTCCGCAGGCGCGACGCGGAAGTCGTGCAGGCGCTGATAGGTGCGCTTGAAGCTGTCCCGGCCAAACCGCAGCATCAGGTTGCGTGACATCTCGCGCGTCTGCACCGGCATGACCTGATCGGGAATGTGTTCCAGGTCGGCAACGCCGAAATCCTCGGCGTCCGGCATTTCGGCCGGGTCGAAGCCGGCGAACGAGGCCATGTAGGCGTGCAGATCCAGGATGGGCGAATTGGCAATCAGCGCCCGGATGCGTGCTTCATGCACCGCGATGCGGGTGGCGAAGTAGCCGCCGAAGCTGATGCCCATCAGGGCAATGCGCACTGGATCGCAGTCCTGGCGCGCCAGCAGGTAGTCCACCGCCGGCGTACCGATGCGCTCGAACTCCGGCAGGAAGTGCAACTGCGGATACGTGCGCATGCTGTCCATCTGCCCGGGCCCGGCGAACAGCAACAGGCGGTAGCCGCGTTCCAGGGCGGCACGCCCGTAGGCGATGTAGGTTTCCTCCAGCGTGCCGTCATAGCCGCTGATGATCATGAGCGTCTTGCCGGGCGCATCGGCCCCGGAAGGACGCAGGTGGTAGGCCGGCAGCGGCGTGGCCGCGAAGGGCAGGCTGATTTCCTCGAATACCCAGCCGGAGCTGCGCATCGCGGCAATGAAGCAGGCGCGGCTGGACCGACCGAACTCGGCATGCCGGGGATCGCCGATGTCCGTGTAGTACTCGGCCGCACGCCAGCTGTTGCAGGCGACCAGATACTGGTCATGTGCGCTGTGCGCATGGCCGCGCGCCGCGCGCCGCTCCGCGTCGGCCTGCTGGCGCGCGGCTGCCGCAGCGAACCCGGCCACCCAGCTCGCCGGCACGCCGCTGTCGATGCGCCGGGCCAGAGCCAGGCATTCGCCCACGGCCGCGCCGCCGTAACGCGCCGCACCAAGCTGACGCATGAGCTGGTAGTCCATTTCGGCATCGGCGAATCCCGCCACGCGCGTACGTCCACGCTCCAGGGTGTCGGCCATGTTCCTGTCTCCGCTCAGGTGGATGAATCGAACTGCGAGTGCGCCGGGCTCCCGGCGTGTGCCGCATGCATCCGGGCGAAGGCCTCGGCGGGCAACGGGTGGGCAAACAGATAGCCCTGGAAGGCGTCGCAAGCATGGCGCATCAGGAAGTCGCGCTGCTCCGCCGTCTCGACACCTTCGGCGATGACCGCCAGGCCGAGGCCGTGGCTCATGCCGATGATGGTCTGGACGAGGGTCGCGTCCTCCGCATTGTCGGCCAGGCGTGCCACGAAGGAGCGATCGATCTTGATTTCGTCCAGCGGCAGGCGCGAGAGGTAGGTCAGCGAGGAGTAGCCGGTGCCGAAGTCGTCCAGCGAGATGTGGATGCCGTGCGCACGCAGTTGGTTCAGCTTGGCGGCGACGGCGGTGAGATCGCCCAGAATGGCCGATTCGGTGATCTCCAGTTTCAGCTTGCCGGGATCCGCGCCCGTTTCGAGCAGGGCGCTGCGCACCTCGTCAACGAAACTGGCCTGGTCGAACTGGAGGGCACTGACATTGACCGACAGGGAAAGCGCGCGGGTCGATGCAAGCTGCGACCAGCTGACCAGCTGCCGGCAGGCGCGGCGCAACACCCAGGTGCCGATTGCGGTGATCAGGCCATTGGCCTCGGCGACCGGGATGAACTGGCCGGGCGGGACGATCTCGCCATCGCTGCGCGGCAGGCACAGCAAGGCCTCGGCACCAATGATGCCGCCGGCGCGGTCGAACTGCGCCTGGAAGCGCAGCAGGAATCCATCATCGACCAGCGCGGTGCGCAGTTCGTAGAGCAGGGTTTCCTGACGCGCCAGCTCATCCTGCATGAAGGATTCGAAGCGGCACACCTGGTCACGCCCGCGGGACTTGGCGGCATACATGGCCAGCTCGGCTTCCTTGAGCACCGATTCGGCCAGCGCGTGGCCATCACCGACGTGGGTCCAGCCCATGCTGACCGTGACTTCCACCGGCATCCCTGCGTCCACCTGGAAGGGAGCACGCAGCAGGGTTCGTATGCCTTCGGCGCAGGCTTGCACGCGCGCCTGCGTCGCGCCTGCCGCCGCGTTCCCGGAGGCCAGCAGCACGCCGAAGGTGCCACCCCCCAGACGCCCGAGGATGCCGTACGCATCCAGCCGATCGCTGAGGCGCGCGGCCAACAGCGCCAGCAGACGATCGCCGGCGGCATGGCCGCGCAAATCGTTGACACGCTTGAAGTGATCGATGTCGAACAGGAGCAGTGCCGCAACCTGCGCCACTTTCCCGTCGATCGAGTGCTGCAGGCGTTCGAGCAGGAAATGCCGGTTCGGCAGGTCGGTGAGGGAATCGAAGAAGGTCATGCGATCGACGTTTGCGTGCGCCTCGCGCTCGCTGGTCAGGTCGATCATGGCGCAGACATAGTGGGCGGCCCGGCCGCCATCATCGAGCACGGCCGAGATCGTCGCGCGCACCACGCGCGGTTCGCCGGTCTTCACTTCGATCCACAGCTCACCCTGCCAGAAGCCGCGCTGCCGCAGCTGCTCCAGCATGCGTTTGCGCAGCCCCCCGTCCAGGTGGCGAGAACCCAGAATCGACGCAGGCTTGCCGATGAGCTCCTCGGCCGTATAGCCGGACAGGCGCGCGAAGAAGCGGTTGACGCGTTCGATGGTGCCGTCTGGCGCAAACACCAGCAGGGCCGCCTGGCTCTCGAAGGCCACCGCGGCCAGGCGCAGCTCGGCCTCGGTGCGCTTCTGTTCGCTGATGTCGCGCGCCACGCTGAGCACCCCGCCCACTGCGTCATCGGTGCCCGACAACGGCACCTTGGTGATTTCCAGCTGGCGCGTGACACCGTTGGCCTCGAATGGCAACTGCCAGCTGCGCGGCTGGCCCAGGCGCAGGACTTCCGCTTCCATCGCGCGCGCCGTGGAGGCAAGGGCCGGCGGGAACAACTCGTCATCGGTGCGGCCCAGTAGATCCTCGCGCGCAATGCCCAGGTACTCGGCCACCCTGTCGTTGCAAGCGCGGTGGACACCGGCCGGATCCTTCAGCCACATGGCGTCCGGACTGGCGTCGAACATGGCGCGCAGCTTGCCTTCTTCGTCGCGCAGCGCGCGCGTGCGCCGCGCCACCGTGCGCCGCAGCAGCCAGACCCAGACCAGCATCAGGACGACCAGCGCCGCGCCGATGGCCAGAGCAGTGCCGGCCATGTGCAACCAGGGCGTGAGAATGAACGGGCGATCCAGCCACTTCTTGCGCACCGCTTCGCGCTCGGCCGGCGGGATCATCGCCATGCCCTTCTCGACCGCCTCCAGCAGGGCTGCATCGCCCTTGCGCACGGCCCGGTGGAATTCGCCGGTATAGAGCACGAAGGCGCGACTGAAGCGATTCAGCGCATGCTCGCGGTACAGGAAGTAGCTTGCCGGATATTCATCCATGCAGAAGATCAAGATCTCGCCACGGGTGGCGGCGCGGATGATGTCGCGGTAATGGCGGTACTGATGCAGTTCCGTGAAGCCGAGTGACTCCAGCCTTTCGGCGCAGGCATCCCCCGCCTCGACGCCGACCGGAAAGCCGCGCAGGGAAGCCACGTCGTGCACGCCGTAGATGCGCCGATCCACATAGATGCCGACCTTGAGCCTGGCATAGGGCGGCGAGTAATCGTAGAGCGCCTCGCGTCGCGGGGTGCGGAAAAGCATGTCGATGACGTCGGCGCGGCCGGACAGCAACGCATCCTGCGCCGATGCCCAGTCGGTGGCTTCGAGGTTGACCTTGATGCCCGAGTAGCGTTCGAACAGGCGCCACATGTCGACCGTATAGCCATCGGCCTTGCCGCTGGCGTCGACAAACAGGAACGGCGGGTAGTTGTTGTCGGTAACGACGCGCAACTGCGCAGGCTGGTCGGCGTTGGCCCCCGCGGTGGGTGCAGCGACAGCCGCGCCTGCCAGCAGCACCGGCAAACCCAGAAGACAGATCCTGCAGACCGTACCCCAGCGGTCCATGCGTGCCCCGCGATATGTATACATCGCAGCTTGCCAAACATTCCCGCCGATGTCATCAACGCGCGAGACCGGCCTCATGCACCGGTGTCGGCTGCACCGCTGCCCGGAATCGGCCAGCGTGGCCGAAGCGGTGGCGAAATTGTCGCGCATGTTCCACGCCCTCGACAGGCGCCTGGCGGACGGCGTTATCCTGCGCCGGTCACCCCTCCCCAAACCGCAACGAGAAACGCCCATGCAAGCCGCAGCGCGCTTCCCGCTTCCGTCGCTGGCGCACCTCTCGCCCGCCTACTTCGGCCTGGTCATGGCCACCGGCATCGTCTCCATCGGTGCATGGCGGCTCGGCATGCCACGCCTGGCCTGGCTGCTGTTCGCCTTCAACGGCGTGGCTTATGTGACCTTGTGGCTGCTCTACCTGACCCGGCTCGCCCGCCACCCGCGGCTTTTCGTCGGCGATCTCACCGATCACCTGCGCGGGCCGGGCTTCTTCACCATGGTGGCCGCCTCCAGCATCGTCGGCAGCCAGTTCCTGCTGCTGGCCGGCAGCGTGCGCGGCGCCATCGCCCTGCTGGTGGTGGCCGTCGTGCTGTGGCTGCTGCTGACCTACACCATCTTCACCGTGCTGACCGTCAAGAGCGCCAAGCCCAGCCTGGCCGAGGGCATCAACGGCGGCTGGCTGCTCGGCGTGGTCGCCACGCAGTCGATTGCCGTCCTCAGCACCCTGCTCGCGGCCCAGGCCGCACAGCCCTGGAGGCTGGAGCTGAACTTCCTCGCCCTGTCGATGTGGCTGTGGGGCGGCATGCTCTACATCTGGATGATGTCGCTGATCTTCTACCGCTACACCTTTTTCGTGATGCCACCCGGCGACCTGTCGCCACCCTACTGGATCAACATGGGCGCGATGGCCATCTCCACGCTGGCCGGCTCCCTGCTGAGCATCAATGCGACCGATGCGCCCTTCCTGCTGTCGCTGCAGCCCTTCGTCAACGGCTTCACGATCTTCTACTGGGCAACCGGTACCTGGTGGATCCCGATGCTGCTGGTGCTGGGCGTCTGGCGGCACCTCTACCGGCGCTTCCCGCTGCGCTACGACCCGCTCTACTGGGGCGCCGTGTTCCCTCTCGGCATGTACGCCACCAGCACGTTCGAGATGTCCCAGGCACTTGGCTTCCCGTTCCTGGAACCGCTGGCGCGGGCATCATTCGTCGTTGCGCTCGCCGCCTGGTCGCTGCTGTTCGTCGGCTATCTGCATGCCATGCGCCGAGCGGGCCTGGCAGTGCCGCCACGCGCCTGAGCGGAACCGGCCGTGCCCGCTGCGAGCTCAGGCCGACACCCGATCCACGCAGTCCGTACAGAAGTTCCAGCAAGCCGATGGGGCGTGACCACGCATGCGCAGCGATCGGCGGCGGGCCGCAAGCCTAGTCGCTCGCAGGCGCCGGGCGTCCGGCACGACGCAGGCGCGCGGCGGCTTCGCCGGCCTCCCGCGCGGCCCGGCCGGCCGCATCTGCCGCCGCCTGCGCGCGCTCGGCGGCACTGACCACGGCGGCCATGATCTCGGGCAGATCGGTTTCCGACTTGATCTCTGGATGCCGTTGGCGGTTGATGCGCAGGATGGCGAAATGCATCCATAGCAGGCTCGTCAGCGCGATGACGAACAGCAGCATGAAGCAACTGCTCCAGATGCCCACCAGGTCGTTCATCGCACCGAAGGCGATCGGCAACACGAAGCCGCCGAGGCCGCCCACCATGCCGACCACGCCGCCGACCGCACCGACGTGATCGGGGTAGTAGGTCGGGATGTGCTTGAACACGGCAGCCATGCCCAGCGCCATGACGAAGCCGAGGATGAGCAGCACCACGGCACGCTCGATCATGGTCGGGGCAATGGTGAAGGCGATCGGCCCCTGGATGCCTTCCACCACGTAGTGGGTATTCGGGTAGGAGAGCAGGAACAGGCCAACCATGCAGACGGAAAACGAGATGTACATCATCCGGCGCGCACCATAGCGGTCGGCCAGGGCGCCGCCCAGCGCACGAAACAGGGTTGCCGGCAGGCCGAAGCTCGCCGCCAGCATGCCGGCCGTCTGCAGATCCACGCCATACACACCGATGTAGTAGCGCGGCAGCCACGATGCCAGCGCGACGAAACCGCCGAACACCAGGAAGTAGTAGAGCGAAAAGCGCCACACCTGGAGGTTGCGCAGCGGCGCCAGGCGTTCGGCGAGCGACGTGCCGCGAGCGCCTGGGCGGCGGCTGCGGATGAGCGGATCGGCCTGGGCCAGAAGGAAGAACAGCACGGCGGTGGCCAAAGCCAGCAGGCCATAGACATTGGCTACCTGGCGCCAGTCCATGAAAAGCAGCAGCTGCGGTGCAATCAGGCCGGTCAGCGCGGCGCCGGCGTTGCCCATGCCGAACAGGCCGAGCGCCGTGCCCTGACGCTGGCGCGGATACCACGCCGAGACGTACACCGTGCCCACGGCGAACGAGCCGCCCGCCAGCCCCAGGCCCAGGCCCGCCAACAGCAGCGCAGGAAAGGAATCTGCGTACGGCAAGGCGAAGGTGAAGCCGGCCACGACCAGCATGAGCAGGGCATACACACGATGGGCACCGATCATCTCCGACCAGATGCCGAGCAGGGGCCGGCTGATCGAGCCGGTCAGGATCGGTGTCGCCACCAGCAGGCCGAAGGCGGTATCCGAAAGACCCAGTTCATCCTTGAGCTTGACGCCGATGATGGAAAAGATGACCCACACGGCGAAGCACACGCCGAGCGAGAAGGTACTGAGCCACAGGGCGCGACTACGTTGGGCGGGGGTGACATCGATGGCGGCGTTCATGCAGAAGGCGCTCGTCGAGAGGGGATTTTAAATAAATGGAGATAGGCGAAGGAGTGTCCGCGTCAAGGTCCAGCGAAGGCTGCGGTCTTGCTTGCAATCCCCTTTCAGCGGCGGTGGGCGCCGGACGAAAAGGCCCGCAGGGGCGCGCGAATGGATTCGCGCGCGTTTGCCGTCGGCACACGGATGTGCCGTCGGCAAACCCCGGCCGGCGACCACGCACCCGAAGGGCGCCGCTGTGGGGTGTCTTTCTCTTGGTTACTTCTCTTTTGACAAGAAAAGAGAAGTGACCCGCTCGCAGGGATGCGAGCGGAACACGCAGGGACGCGAGTCGGTCTTCGTCGAAAGCCTACCGGCGGCATGACTACGAACCCTCAACCCTCGAACTGTTCCATGCCACGCACGCCGTAGCGCTCCGACAACTGGCCGAGATACTGCTGGATGGCGTTCTGACGCGCCTGGGTTTCCAGGTAGGCGGCAATCCTCTCCTCGGCCTCCTCGAAGCTCAGCGCGGCACCGCGGGCGATCTCGTCCACCTGCACCACATGGTGCCCGTAACGTGTTTCCACCGTGAGGCCCGCCAGGCCGCAGGGCAGCATGAAGACCTGGCGCTCGAATTCCGGCACGGTCGCGCCGCGCCCGATCCAGCCCAGCGATCCGCCATCGTCGCGCGATGGACAGGCCGAGTGGCGCATGGCGAACTCGGTGAAGCGCTCCGGGTGCGTGCGCAGCCCGGCGATCAGTTCCTCGCCGCGTGCCCGTGCACGCAGGCGTTCGTCCACGTCATCGGGCGCGGCCGCGAGCAGGATGTGGCGCAGGCGCAGACGATCGGGTTCGCGCAGCCGCCCGGCGTTCTGCTCGAACCAGCGCCGGCTGGCGTCCGGATCGGGCTCGGGGATCGGCATCTCGCGCTCGATCAGCACGCGGATGGCAGCCTCCTCGGCCGTCTCGCCGTCGATGGCCTGTGCGGCGCCGTCCAGCCCGATGCGCGCGCATTCCAGGCGCAGCAGTTCGCGCACCACCAGGGCTTCGGCCGCCGCGCGGCGCGCGCGCAAGGGATCGATGTCGCGGTGATGCTGCATTTCCTTGGCGATCTGGCCCTCGTCGATCGGCGTGTCGGCCACATACAGGAAACACGGCGGTGGCCGGCCCAGGCTGCGCGGCCCCTCGCCCGCCGTGTCGTGGGCGTGCGCAGCGGCTTCTTCGGTCACCGGCTTGCGCGTGTCGATGATGGTGAGCGGGATTTCCCGCCCGCGCAGTGCATTCATTGCTGCGTCCGCTGGCCGTAGCGCAAGGTCGGCTGGCGCCGGCGCACGACCTGGTAGGGACGCCACAGATAGCTCACCGGGATGCTCCAGATGTGGATCAGGCGCGTGAACGGCGTGAGCAGGAACAGGGTGAGGCCGAGGATGATGTGCGCCTTGTACACCCAGTGCACGCCGGCAACCATTTCGGCAGCGCCGCCGCGGAAGGTGGCGACGCGCTGCGCCCATTCGGCCAGCACGACCATGACGCTGCCATCGAGATGGTGCGAGGACTGCACGATGGTGTAGAGCCCGAGCAGCAGCTGCACGAACAGCAGCACCAGGATCATCACGTTCTGCCAGTTGTCGGTGGCGCGGATGCGCGGGTTGAAGAAGTGGCGCGCCAGCAGGATCAGCATGCCGATCAGGCACAGCACGCCGAACACGCCGCCCACCAGCATGGCCAGCAACTGCTTGTGCTCGGTGCTGATGAAGATCGAGTACACCCAATGCGGGGTCAGCAGGCCGACCACGTGGCCCGCGAGCACGACCAGGATGCCGACATGGAACAGGTTGCTGCCCAGGCGCATGCCCTTGTCGGACAGCAGCTGGCTGGAACCGGAGCGCCAGGTGTACATGGAGTGGTCGAAGCGCACCCAACTGCCGATGAAGAACACCGCCAGTGCGATGTAGGGATAGATCTGGAAGGCGAACACGTCGAAGTAGCTCATGACTGCACCTGTCGGCTGGCGTCGCGGAAGCCCGGCCCGCGGCCGGTGCTCGACGAACATTGCTCCTGCGGCGGCTCGGCGCCAAAGCGCACCGCCTCCTCTTCCCACACGCGATCGATCGCCTCGGCGGTATCATCGCGCGGCTCCTCGCGCGCACGCTGGCGCAGCACGCCCAGATCGAGCTCGCCGTCGGCCTGCTCGATCAGCAGTTCGAACAGCAGCGCGTAGGGGCTTTCGCGCTCCGCCGCGCGCGCCGCGAGCAGGCCGAGGATATGGCCGACGTGGTGCAGCCACTCGCGCGCCTCGGCAGCGGGACGCTGGTCGAGGTATTCCAGGAGCAGCGGCAGGTAGTCCGGCAATTCCCTGGCGGCCAGTTCATAGCCGTTCTTGCGATAGGCGTTCAGCAGGTCGACCATCGCCTGGCCACGGTCGCGCGACTCGCCGTGGATGTGCTCGAACAGCAGCAGGCTCATGGAGCGGCCGCGATCGAAGGTTGCGAGCCAGCGGTCCTGCGCCTCCAGCGGATCGCAGGCCAGGAGTTCGCGCACGAAGCCGACCAGCGCCGGGCGCCTGGCCGCCGGCAGGCGCGGATCGTCCGCCGCCTGCAGCAGTTCGTCGCCGTGTTCCCACAGGGCATCCTGCGGGTAGTCGATCAGCACGCCAAGCAGCTTGAGCAGGCTCACTCGACCACCTCGAACTTCTCCTGCCGGTTCGGATGCACGGTGTAGCGCGTGGTCTTGCGCTGGGTGAACAGGTCCGCCGGGCTGTCGCCGCTGCAGCCGTTGCCCCAGGAGAAACCGCAGCCGCCACGTTCGCCGAAGGCATCGTTGGCGTACTCCCGATGCGCGGTGGGGATGACGAAGCGGTCCTCGTAGTTGGCAATGGCCAGGTAGCGGTACATGTCCTCGGCCTGCTGCACGCTCAGCCCGACCTGCTCCAGCACCGCGCGATCCTCGATGCCATCGACGTTGATGCTGCGCCGCCAGGCGCGCATGGCCATCATGCGTTCCAGCGCGCGCACCACCGGCCGTTCGTCGCCGGCGGTCAGCAGGTTGGCGAGATAGCGCACCGGAATGCGCAGGGATGCGACGTCCGGCAGCTCCCCGTTCATGCCGACATGGCCCCGCTCGGCCGCCGACTGGATCGGCGACAAGGGCGGCACGTACCAGACCATCGGCAGGGTGCGATATTCCGGATGCAGCGGCAGCGCCAGCTTCCAGTCGACGGCCATCTTGTACACCGGCGACTTGCGCGCGCCTTCCAGCCAGTTGTCCGGGATGCCTTCCTTGCGCGCCGCCTCGATCACGGCCGGATCGAAGGGGTCGAGGAAGATGTCCAGGTGCGCCTGGTAGAGATCCTTCTCCGCAGGCACCGCAGCGGCTTCCTGGATGCGGTCGGCGTCATACAGCATGACGCCGAGATAGCGGATGCGGCCCACGCAGGTTTCCGAACACACGGTCGGCTCGCCGACCTCGATGCGCGGATAGCAGAAGATGCACTTTTCCGACTTGCCGCTCTTCCAGTTGTAGTAGATCTTCTTGTACGGACAGGCCGACACGCACATGCGCCAGCCGCGGCACTTGTCCTGGTCGATGAGGACGATGCCGTCCTCCTCGCGCTTGTAGATCGCGCCGGACGGGCACGCCGACACGCACGCCGGGTTCAGGCAGTGCTCGCACAGGCGCGGCAGGTACATCATGAAGGTCTTCTCGAAGGCGCCGTAGATTTCCTTCTGCACGCCGTTGAAGTTGATGTCCCTGGAGCGCTTGGCAAACTCGGTACCGAGGATTTCCTCCCAGTTCGGACCCCATTCGATCTTCTGCATGCGCTGGCCGCTGATCAGCGAGCGCGGCCGCGCGGTTGGCTGGTGCTTGCCTTCCGGGGCCTCGTGCAGGGTCTGGTAGTCGAAATCGAACGGCTCGTAGTAGTCGTCGATCTGTGGCAGGTCCGGATTGGCGAAGATCTTGGCCAGCATCCGCCAGCGACCGCCGGCCTTGGGCACCAGCTTGCCGGATCGGCTGCGTACCCAGCCACCATTCCACTTCTGCTGGTTTTCCCACTCCTTGGGGTAGCCGATGCCGGGCTTGGTCTCGACATTGTTGAACCAGGCGTACTCCACGCCCTCGCGGCTGGTCCACACGTTCTTGCAGGTGATCGAGCAGGTGTGGCAGCCGATGCACTTGTCGAGGTTGAGCACCATCGCAATCTGCGCACGGACCTTCATCACACCACCTCCTGGGCATTGGCCGGCACCGGTTCGTCATCCAGCCAGTCCACCTTGCGCATCTTGCGCACGATGACGAATTCGTCGCGATTGGAGCCGACCGTGCCGTAATAGTTGAAGCCGTAGGCGAACTGCGCGTAGCCGCCGATCATGTGGGTGGGCTTGAGCACCACGCGCGTGACCGAATTGTGGATGCCGCCTCGCGTACCGGTGATTTCCGAACCGGGCACGTTGATGATGCGTTCCTGGGCGTGGTACATCATGGCCATGCCGGGCATCACGCGCTGGCTGACCACCGCGCGCGCGGTGATCGCGCCATTGACGTTGAAGACGTCGATCCAGTCGTTGTCCTCGATGCCCGCCTCGCGCGCATCCGCCTCGCTGATCCACACGATCGGACCGCCGCGCGACAGGGTCTGCATGATCAGGTTGTCCGAGTAGGTGCTGTGGATGCCCCACTTCTGGTGCGGCGTGATCCAGTTCAGCACGATTTCCCGGTGGCCATTGCCACGCTGGTTGTGCAACGGCTCGATGGTCTTGGTATCGACCGGCGGGCGATAGGACATGAAGCCTTCGCCGAAGGCGCGCATCCATTCGTGGTCCATGTAGAACTGCTGGCGCCCGGTGACGGTGCGCCAGGGGATGAACTCGTGCACGTTGGTATAGCCGGCGTTGTAGCTGACGTGCTCGTCTTCCAGGCCCGACCAGGTCGGCGATGAAATGATCTTGCGCGGCTGGGCCTGGATGTCGCGGAAGCGGATCGCCTCATGCTCCTTGCCGCGCGCCAGGTGGGTGTGGTCGCGCCCGGTGAACTCGCCGAGCGCCGCCCACGCCTTGACCGCGACGTGGCCATTGGTTTCCGGTGCGAGATGCATGACCGCCTCGGCCGCGTCGATGGCCGAATACAGGCCGGGGCGATCCTTGCTGACGCCTTCCTCGACCACGCGATGGTTGAGGTCGCCGAGAAACTTCACCTCGTCGCGCGTATCCCACGCAATACCCTTGCCGCCGTTGCCCTGGGCGTCCAGCAGCGGGCCGAGCGAGGTGTATTTCTTGTAGATGTCGGCATAGTCGCGTTCCACGACCGTGATCGCGGGCATGGTCTTGCCGGGAATCGGCTCGCATTCGCCCTTTTTCCAGTCGGTGACGCCCAGCGGCATGGCCAGTTCGCCCGGCGTGTCGTGCAGGGTCGGCACCAGCACCACATCCTTGACCACCCCAAGCACGCCCGGGGCCATGTCGCTGACCGCGCGCGAGATGCCGCGGAAGATGTCCCAGTCGCTGCGCGCTTCCCAGGCCGGATCCACCGCCTTGGACAGGGGGTGGATGAACGGGTGCATGTCCGAGGTGTTGAGGTCGTCCTTCTCGTACCAGGTGGCGGTCGGCAGCACCACGTCCGAATAGAGCGCGGTGGTGCACATGCGGAAATCGAGCGTGACGAGCAGATCCAGCTTGCCTTCCGGCGCCGGGTCGCGCCATTTGATCTCGGCCGGCTTCACCGCGCCCTTCTCGCCCAGATCCTTGCCTTGCAGGCCGTGCCGCGTGCCGAGCATGTGGCGCAGCATGTATTCGTGGCCCTTGCCGGAGCTGCCGAGCAGGTTCGAGCGCCACACGAACAGCACGCGCGGATGATTCTCCGGCGCATCCGGATCGGCGTAGGCGAAATCCAGCGTACCGTCCTTGAGGCTGGCGACGACGTAATCGGCCGGGCTCTTGCCCGCGACCTCGGCAGCCGCGGCAATGCCCAGCGGATTGGTATTGAGCTGCGGGGCGCTCGGCAGCCAGCCCATGCGGATGGCCTGCAGGTTGAGGTCGGCCTGGCTGTGGCCGAACTTCCCGGCGTCCGCCAGCGGCGAGAGCAGTTCCTTGATCTCGATCTTCTCGTAGCGCCACTGGTCGGACATGAAGTAGAAGAACGACGTGCCGTTCATGTGTCGCGGCGGCTTGCTCCAGTCCAGGCCGAAGGCCACTGGCAACCAGCCGGTCTGCGGACGCAGCTTTTCCTGACCAACGTAATGCGCCCAGCCGCCCCCGGTCTGGCCGACACACCCGCACATCATCAGCATGTTGATGAGGCCGCGGTAGTTCATGTCGTTGTGGAACCAGTGGTTCATGCCGGCGCCGACGATGATCATGCTGCGCCCGCGGGTCTTGGCCGCGGTGGAGGCGAACTCGCGCGCGATCTCGATGACCTCGGCGCGCGGCACGCCGGTGATGCGCTCCTGCCAGGCCGGCGTGCCGGGCAGATCCTGGTCGAAGTTCGATGCCACGTTGGCGCCACCGAAACCCCGATCGACGCCGTACTTGGCCAGCAGCAGGTCGTACACCGTGGCCACCGCCCATTGCTTGCCATCGGCAAGCTCGAGCCGCCGCACCGGGATGTTGCGCTCCAGGATCTCGTCGAACTTTGCCGCCGTGAACCGGTCGTGCACCACGCCGCCGAAATAGGGGAAGCTGACCGCTTCGATGCCGTCGTTGAAGTCCTTCAGCGAAAGGCGCAGGCGCGTGGCGCGGCCGGCACCATCCTTTTCCTCGATGTTCCACTTGCCCTTTTCGCCCCAGCGGAAGCCGATCGAGCCGTTCGGCACGGCCAGCTCGCCGGTGTTCTCGTCGTAAGCCAGCGTCTTCCATTCCGGGTTGTTCGCCTCGCCCAGGCCGCCGAGGTCGCTGGCGCGCAGGAAGCGCTCCGCCACCAGGCGCCCGTCGGCGCGCCGCTCCAGGCGCACCAGCATCGGCATGTCGGTGTACTGGCGGCAGTAATCGACGAAGTACGGCGCCGGCTTGTCGACGTGGAACTCCTTGAGGATCACGTGGCCCATGGCGAAGGCGAGCGCCGCGTCGGTGCCCTGCTTGGGATGCAGCCAGTGATCGGAAAGCTTGGCGACTTCCGCATAGTCCGGCGTGATCGCGACCGTCTTGGTGCCGTTGTAGCGCGCCTCGGTAAAGAAGTGGGCATCGGGCGTGCGCGTCTGCGGCACGTTGGATCCCCAGGCGATGAGGTAGCGCGAGTTGTACCAGTCGGCCGACTCGGGCACGTCGGTCTGCTCGCCCCACACCTGGGGGCTGGAGGGCGGCAGGTCGCAGTACCAGTCGTAGAACGACAGGCAGGTCCCGCCCATCAGCGACAGGTAGCGGGCACCCGACGCATAGGAAATCATCGACATCGCCGGGATCGGCGAGAAGCCGACCACCCGATCGGGCCCGAACTGCCTGGCCGTGTGCAGGTTGGATGCTGCGATGATTTCGTTGGCCTCGTCCCAGCTCACGCGGGCAAAGCCGCCCATGCCGCGCTTGGACTTGTAGCTCTTCGCCTTGTCCGGATCGCCGACGATGCTGGCCCACGCCTCCACCGGACTCATGGATTTGCGTGCCTCGCGCCACAGGCGCAGCAGGGCACCGCGCACCAGCGGATACTTCATGCGGTTGGCGCTGTAGAGATACCAGGAATAGCTGGCGCCACGCGGGCAGCCACGCGGTTCGTGGTTGGGCAGGTCCGGGCGCGTGCGCGGATAGTCGGTCTGCTGGGTTTCCCAGGTGACCAGGCCATTCTTGACGTAGATCTTCCAACTGCACGAGCCGGTGCAGTTCACGCCATGCGTGGAGCGCACGATCTTGTCGTACTGCCAGCGTGCCCGGTAGGCGTTCTCCCATTCACGGCTTTCGGTCTTGGTGAAACCGTGGCCGTCGGCGAAGGGTTGCGGATTGCGGCGAAAAAACTGCAACCGATCGAGGAAATAGCTCATCGGGAAGTCTCCTGCTCTGCACGCTTGGATTGCGCCGGGTCAAGGACAGCGCGCGCATTCCGCGCCCTGACGGCGTGTGGCAGGCCGACTTTACTCCGGACGGCCAGCCCCTGCCTACCCACAAACGGCGTGTCGAATGCGAACACGTTGTCGCACCGCGGCGCGCATCTTCTGGCGTCCGGCAACGAACAGGAATCATTCAAGACGCATGACTGCAACTACCCGCGCCGGGATTCCGCCACGACCCAATCCAGCAGTCGCGTCGAGGAACGCCAGGGATATCCCATTGGATGCCGGCGCATTGCGCGAACAACGGGGTCGCGCGTTCCGGGCCATGGGCACGGGTCGCCGGGCGGTCGGCGCAAGGCCGCGAGGTCGCATGGGCTGGCGCGTTTGCCCGCCATCCGCTTGGCGTGCCCGGACCTGCCCGACCCGGCAACGCCATCGGGACCCGGCCGGCAACGCCCAGCAGAAGGGCCCTCCCGCCGGCTCAGGGCTTCAGTGCTGCACGCACCTCGCGCACCTCGGCCTGCAGGGCCTCCCAGGCGCGCTGCCACTGACCTTCGCGCGGGGTGGCGCGCTCGAAGCGCGCCAACATGGCATTGGCCCTGTCCATCTGCGCGCGCAGACGCGCGATCTCGGCAAGGGCGGCTTCATGCTCGCCCTTGCCGATCAGGAACACCTTGCGGTCCTTGCACACGCCGATGCATTGCTGCGGCGCTTCGAGCTTGCCGCAACCTATGCATTGCCAGGCCTGGAGATAGTCGGGCATTCGCGTAGGCCTTGCGCAATGATCTCAGTGCGCGTAGGCGCCGTCGTCGGCCGTCGGCGTTGCGCCGGCATCCCGCCACGCCGCGTCGTCGAACTGGCGCCCGTACGGCGCCACCGCATCCCGCATGGCCGCGACTGCCGCCATGTCGGCAGGGTCGTTCTCCAGCCGCTGCGCAGCGGCCAGCAACGGCAGCAGGATGGCATGCAGCGCGTTGTCGGGTTCCGGCGGCAGCTTGCAGTTGGTGAACATGAACTTCACTGCGCCCTCGATATCGGCGGCCCGCTCGCTCGCCATGGATGCCGGCATGTGGCCCATTTCGTAATGCGCCAGGTCGGCCAGCGCGGCCTTCACGCGCGCCATGCCTTCACGCAGCGGCGCGTCGGTCGCCCAGCCGCCAACCGGCGCCTCGACGGCGGCGGCGGACGTGGCGTGGTCGTGGTCGTGATCGTGGGCAGGCGGCGCCGCCTGCAGTGAGGCAACGCCAAAGCCGCAGGCAAGTGCAAGAACGAGGCTACGTGTGCGCATGAAGAACTCCGGTCTGGATGCGGTGGAATGCGGGCAGTCTGCGCGGCGGGGCGATGCCCTGCCTTGACGCGGGTCAGGCTGCTCCAGGCCGATGTGGCGGCCCTTGTGACGGCAATCAAGGAAGGCGGGCGCCATGTCGCCGACCCTGCCCCCTTGAGCCCGTGGCGTGAGGTCGCACCAACCGTTCCGGCCCTGTCGCAGCGCGATGCTGCGGCGTGCATCGTTCACCCAGTCGCCGTGGCACATGCATACTTGCGCGAGCCACGCCTTGACTCAGGTCAAGACGAAAGCGAATGCGATCGCGAATCATTCTCACATGAGAATCATTCGCATGCTCCGTGCTTCCGCCCGCTGCAGGGCCACCTGTTTCGCGCTGGCCCTGCTCCTTGCCCTGCCGAGCCTGGCCAGCGCAGGGTCGGCCACCCCGGACGCAGCAGTCAGGCCGCGCGACGTGCTGCGCCTTGCCGGCCCGACCGCCGTGGTGAGCTTTCCGCTGCTGCACATGGTGGACAGTGGCGCACTCAAGCCCTGGGCGGACCGGCTCGAGTTCCGCTTCTGGCAGGGCCCGGACCAGCTGCGCACCCTGCTGCTGGACAACCAGATCGACGTCAGCGCAGCGCCCAGCAACCTGCCGGCCCTGCTCGCCAACCGTGGCCAGCCGGTGCGCCTGCTGAACGTGTCGGTGTGGGGCCTGCTCTGGCTGGTCAGCCGCGATCCCGCCGTGCGCGATTTCTCCGACCTCGCCGGTCGCGAACTGGTGACGCCGTTCCAGCGCGACCTGCCCGCACTGCTGCTGCATGCCCTGCTGGAAGCCAAGGGTCTCGATCCCGCTCGTGACGTGCGGCTGCGCCCGGCGCGCGACAGCCTCTCCGGCGCGGCCCTGCTGCTGGCCGGCCAGGCCGACCAGATGATCATCGCCGAACCATCCACTTCGCTGCTGTTGTGGCGCCAGGCGCACACCCCGGGCAAGTACGCCCCGCTGCGTCGCGTGCAAAGCCTGGAAACCGCCTGGCGCGAAGCCTTCCCGGACCAGCCCGAGCTGCCTCAGGCAGGCCTCATGGCCTGGGGTGAGGCAGCGCGCGATGCAGGCCTTGGCGCTGCCATCGAGCGCGCCTACGCGGAATCGGCGCGCTGGTGCAGCAGCCAGGTCGATGCCTGCGCCGCCCTGGTGCACCGCTACCAGCCGCAGTTCCCGCACGAGGCCTTGGCCGAATCCATCCGCGTGACGCGCCTGGACAGCGTGCCCGCCCATGCGGCGCGCGCGCAGCTCGAAGCCCTCTACGCACTGCTCGCGCGAGGCAACCCGCAGGCCATCGGCGGCAAGCTGCCCGCGGCGGAGTTCTACGGCCAATGAGCGCATCCTCCCTGGCGCTGCACCGCATCGGAGTGCAGCGTACGTCGCGCGCCTGGGCGCTGGCCGGCATCGCCCTGATCGTGCTCGCCTGGCAGTTCGCCGCGAGCCGACTCGGCCCGCTCCTGATGACCACGCCGCTGGAAACGCTCGCGGCGCTGATCGCGCTCGTCCAGCGGGCGGATTTTCAGCGCCACGCCGGCACCAGCCTGCTGCGCATCGCCCTCGGTGCGGGCGGCGGCTGCCTGATCGGACTGCTGCTCGGCCTCGCCGCCGGGGCCAGTGCCCGCCTGCGTGGCCTGCTCGAACCGCTGCGCTGGCTGCTGATGGCGGTGCCGCCCGTCATCGTGGTCGTGCTGGCCATGCTGTGGTTTGGCCTGGGCACCGAAATGGTCGTCTTCATGGCCATGCTGATGCTGGCGCCGGGCATGTACGTCAATACCGTCAAGGGCATGCAGGCCGTCGATCGCCAGCTTGCGGAAATGACCCACGTGTACCGCTTCACGCTCTTCCAGCGCCTGCGGCACCTGTATTTGCCCACGCTCGCCGCGCCGCTCACCGCAGCCCTGCTGATCGCCACCTGCGGCAGCGTGCGGCTGGTCGTGATGGCCGAAGTGCTGGGCGCCGCCGACGGCGCCGGCTTCGCCCTGGCCAATGCGCGCAGCACCTTCGACAGCGGCGAGCTCTACGCCTGGACCCTGCTCACCCTGCTGCTGGTCGGCGTGCTGGAACTGGCCCTGTTGCAGCCGCTGCAGCGGCGCCTGGCGCGCTGGCAGGAGCAGGTCGATGCTTGAACTCGAGCAGGTGCACCTGGACTTTGGCGCGGCCCCGGTGCTGGCCGGCTTCGACCTGCGCATCGCGCCGGGTGAGCGGGTCGGCCTGTTCGGCGCCAGTGGCAGCGGCAAGAGCACGGTCCTCAAGCTCGCCTGCGGGCTGCTGCGTCCACGCCGCGGCCGGGTCGGCAACCGCCACCGCCGCACCGCACTCGTATTCCAGGAGCCGCGCCTGCTGCCCTGGTGCCGCCTGCACGAGAATCTCGTGCTGCCACTGCGCGCGGCCGGCCACAACCGGATCGACGCCGAGCGCCTGGCCGACCAGTGGCTGGACCGGGTCGGCCTGGCGCAAGCCGCCACCCGCTGGCCAGGGCAACTTTCCGGCGGCATGGCGCAGCGCGCCTCGCTGGCACGCGCCTTCGCCCTGACGCCCGACCTGCTGCTGCTCGACGAGCCATTCAGCGCGCTCGACCCGGGCCTGCGCCAGGGGCTGGCCGCACTGTGCGACGAACTGGTGACCCAGTCCGGCGCCAGCCTGGTGTGCGTCAGCCACCACCCGCAGGAACTGGTGCCGTGGGTGGATCGCTGCGTGCTGCTCAAGGGCGGCCGCGGCCACGCCTACGACGATTGCTGCGACGAGGCCACCCGCGCCGCCACCGCGCGCGCACTGCAACTGGCCCTGCAAGAACCGCTTTCCTGATCCTTCCTGGAGTTTCCGATGCCTGCCCTGCCCCAGCGTCGCCTGCTGCCGTGCCTGATCGCCCTGGCCCTGGCCAGCCCGTTCGCCTGTGCCGAGCGCCCGGACGGCGCGGTCGATCTCGATCCGGTCGAGGTGACTGCCGCCTATCCGAGCGAGGCCGTGCAGCGCGAGCGCAACCAGCTCGACCGCGTGCCCGGCGGCACCAACCTGATCCAGCCGCAGCAGCTCACGCGCCTGGCTACCCTGCGCGATGCGCTGGACTACCAGCCCGGCATCGTGGTGCAGGACTTCTTCGGCGGCCTGGACCAGCCGCGCCTGAACATCCGTGGTTCCGGCATCCAGAGCAACCCGGTCAACCGCGGCGTGCTGCTGCTGCGCGACGGCCTGCCGCTGAACGAAGCCGATGGCTCGTTCGTGATCGGTCTGCTCGAACCGCGCAACGCCGCGGCCATCAGCGTGCGTCGCGGCGCCAACGCGAGCACTCCGGGGGCCACCACGCTCGGTGGCGAACTCGACCTGCGTTCACTTACCGCGGCCGATGAACAATACCGCTTCGGCCTCGACTTCGGCAGCTTCGGACGCTACGCCGCCCAGGGCGGGCTGGGTGCCGCGGGGGACCGCGCGGACGCCCACATCGGCGCCAGCGCGGATCGTTGGGACGGCTACCGCCACCACTCCGATGGCCGGCGCCGGAGCGTGCAGGCGAACGTCGGCTTCAGCTTCGGCGATGGCGCCGAGAACCGCAGCTACCTCGACTGGACCGACCTGCTCTTCCACATCCCGACGGTGGTCCCCAAGGCGCGCGTGGAAAGCGATCCGCAAGGCGTGCTGGGCGATGGCGACACGCCGCTCGACCGCCTGCTCAACATCTACCAGCGCAATCCCCTGCGTGACACCCAACAGCTCCGCCTCGCCAACATCACCCAGTGGGGCAGCGCAGACCTTGGCCAGCGCTTCGGACTGTACTGGCAGAACACCGATGACACCTTCAAGGACCCGACCGAGCACGCCGTGACCGACAGCCACACCGCCGGCGTGCAATGGCAGCTCGAAGGCCGCGCCGCTGCACTCGACTACCGCGTGGCCCTGGCCACCGCCCGCAGCGACATGGACCGCAGCTACTATGCCAACAACCCGCAGAACGGCACGCGCCTGCAACGCTTCGGCGATTTCGCCATGCGCGCGCGCAACAACGATGCGCTCGCCGGCCTGGACTGGCATTTCGCACCGGCATGGACCCTGCAGGCGGAAGTGAAGTGGAGCGATGCCACGCGTGATGTACGCGACCTGCTCGCCGGCGCAGCACTCGACCAGGGCTGGACCTTCGCCACGCCGAAGATCGGCGCCATCTGGAACCTCGGCCCCGGTCAGCGCCTTTACGCCAACCTCAGCCGCAGCCACGAGGCACCCACCTTCTGGGAAATCGTCACCACCAGCGTCGCGCCGCAGAACCCGGCCAACGCCAGCACCGAACTGGTCGAACTCGACGTTCAGCGTGCCACCACCTACGAAGTCGGCACCGAGGGCGAACACAACTGGGATGATGCCGGCCGCCTGCACTGGTCGGTCAGTGTCTACCGCAGCGAGGTCGATGACGAACTCATCTCCAGTACGGATCCCTACGGCATCTCGGTCGGCACCTACAACTATGTCGGCGGCACGCGCCACCAGGGCATCGAGGCCGGCATCGACGGCAGCCAACCCCTTGCGGGCGTGCATGCGCTGGAATACCGCGTGGCCTGGACCTACAGCGACTTCCGCTTCGAACACGGCGAGTTCGCCGGCAACCGTATCGCCGGCGTGCCACGGCACCTGCTGAGCGCGGAACTGCTGTATCGCGCCGGCGCCTGGCGCTTGGGCCCCAACCTGCGCTGGATGCCCGACGCCACCCCGACTGATCACGCCAACACGCCAGGCATGCAGCAGGACGCCTACGCCCTGCTCGGTGCGCGCATCGAATACGCAACGGAAAGCTGGCGCGCCTGGGCGCTTGGCGAAAACCTCACCGACCGCCGCTACGCCAGCAGCTACGCCATCCGCAACCAGGCCGGCCCCAGCCAGCCCACCTTCCTGCCCGGCGACGGCCGCAGCTTCAGCGTCGGGTTCACCTGGCGGTACTGAGCCGCCGCCGCTCCAGCATGTGGGTCCCGGCTTCGCTGGGAGCCCGCGTGAAGTGGGGCTGTGCGCGTGGTGCGCGGACGGAGCGCCCCCCGTCATAGCGAGCACGCTCGCGCCCATGGCCACGCACAGGATCGCGTCTGCGTATGGCCAATTGCCTCCACCCCCTTTCACGCACGCTGCAGTGTTCCGCCCGTACCCTGCTGCGAACAGCGTCCATCAAGCGCTGCGGGCGGCCATCCGCACCGGCTTGCGTTACACCCGCGACTGCGTACCCGTATCCCATTACGCCCCCTTCAACGAGAGATATCGTGGCCGTGTTCAGCATCCTCGTGCCCGCGCGCCAGCGCCAACCTCCTGTCTTGACGTAGGAAATCCGCTTGACCCGGCCGTCGAACTGTCGGACGATCGGCGCTACACCCTGATTTGGGGTGCTATATCTAGTTATGCGGCAAGGGGAGTGAAATGGCTGACCAGAGTCCAGAGAAGCAGAAGCAACTGGCGGTCAAGATTGCGGCATCGGCTAATGCCGAAGAGAAGCAGGCCATCCGCATCTGGATCGAACGTCTACTTGCGCTCAAAGCGACCAATCTTCCGGCTGCTCAAAAAGCGAAGCAAGCAATTTCGCTCACTGCCAACAGCAAGGTCGTTCTTCCCACCGTCAAGATCATCGCGCGCGAGACCAAACGCTTGGCTTGGGACGAGCGCGGGCTCAAAGGGCGACTTGGACTTGGTGGTGCCGCTGTAGGCGTCGCGCTCTTCGGCGGCCAAGGAGCAGGTATTGCCGCACTTGGTACTGCAATCGGTGTCCCGCTTTGGGTCGTCTTCGGCGCAGGCGCAGCGTTCGCCGGAGTTCTGTATGAGGAGATCACGGGCAAGCGGCCAAGCACCAAGACTACCTACACAGTGATTGACGCCGAGCGGAAGGATCCCGAGGATGCCGCATAACAGTTCGTTCAAGCCGAACGCGCTTCGCTACACCAACAACATGGCAGAACAGCTTGCCATGTTGTTGGCTCCGCTACGCACGTCGGCTTAACTCAAGCGTTATGCCTTTCAAAGAATAAAGTTCTTCTTGACTCTCCACGATTACAAGGTAGACTATAAGTCACTTTCGTGTTTGGCAATAGAATTCAAGAAATCTTATGAAATCCAGAGAGTTAGACTTTAAAAATGTCCAGCAAGCGCTGAAAAAGTATATTCACACAAAAGTGAGCCATTCCATTCTTGCAGAAGGTGACTCGTTAGAGTTAATTCGTCTGATCCCGGATAAATCGATTTCGCTAATTCTCACCGATCCGCCATATCATGCGACTAAGAAAAAGAACATATATGGTGATACCCACTTCGAAGAAGATAAGCACTATCTGGAGTGGATGAAAGAATATGCAAAAGAGTGGCGTAGGGTTTTGAAACCAAACGGTACACTATTTTGCTATTGCGATAGCTCCATGGCTGCTCGTCTAGAAGTTCTATTCTCTGCGGATTTTAATATTCTTTCTCATGTTGTATGGACCAAGCCTAATGAACCTGGTTTCGATGGCTGGAAAGGAAAAATGAAGAAGGAGTCTCTCAGGCAATGGTATCCCCATTCAGAAAGAATAATTTTTGCCGAACCAGCCATTGATGGGAATTTACATCGCTCTCCTTTTGGTGAATTCTTACGTGAACAAAGACTCAAAAGCGGACTTTCGGGGCATCAGTTAACCGAGCTGATTGGAGCATATGGAAAAGTAAATCATGGCGGTGCAGTTTCTAACTGGGAGGCTGGGCGCAATACTCCAAGCCGGGAACAGTATGAGAAAATCTGCAAAGCATTTTTGGATACTGGAAAAATTGAGACCATGCCACCTTATGAAGACGTAATTAGACCATTCATAATGGATGGGTCCAAAGAATTTACAGATATCTGGACGTTTCCATCTGTCCGCCCATATAAAGGAAAACATCCAGCGGAAAAACCGTTAGATATGTTACAGCATGCAATTGAAGCCACAACTTATCCTGGCGATATTGTTCTTGATTGTTTTGCGGGTTCTGGAAGCACAGCGATGGCCGCAGCTTCATTAGGAAGAAAAAGCGTTTCCATTGAGATCGAAAAGAAGTGGGTGGAAGCAATTTCCACCCGAATAAAACTTATAAAGTCAGATAAAGATAAGCAAGTAAAAACTGAAAAAATGCCTAAACCAGTGCCTCAAGCATCATTGTTTTGAGGCTCGAAATAACCGGCGACTCTATTTTTATTTAAAACTGTGCTCATCCACATTAAAGTTTCATCAATACCGGAATCTTTCACAACAACATTACAGTGATGATGTCCCCACCCTAGGTTGTATGGCCTATGGTTATATTGTCCATATCTGAGCTCTTTTATATGAAATAAGTTAATTTCTGTAACGGTTAAATCATGTACTTCCCTTCCAAGCGCCTGGGCTAATCTGCTAAAGAAACCGTAGCCGGATAGAGGCTCGAGGCAAAGAGGGCAAACTGTTGCACGATCTTCATTTATCAACCTTGCTGCAACAAGTTCATCATAATCTAAAAGGCCTTGTGCCTCTGCTAGATTTAAACAATGATTTTTTCTCGTTGTCGCATCTGATTGCGACATCTCAAAGTCTGAAACGGCAGCGATTGAGTTGTGACATAGCCAGAAAATAGCCTCTAATTGTACTCTGCATTTATCAATAGCACTTGGGGATGCGTACTCGAACAATCGAATTCCTGCTCCTTTCATGCCGGTTGTGTTAAATCCTCGAGAAATTTTCTCTCCATTGTTTGCTGCTGTTGTTGCAGCAATCCGAGCTACATATTGTCCACCTAAAGGGTTTGTTCTGTTATTTGCGGGAATCCAGCCCATATTTTCTGGGTTGTTTTCGTCCCAATCTGATCGTGTCTGATAGAAAACTAATGCATTCTCACCTAAAGTAAGCCCCTTATTAGCCAGGTCATTTTCAATAGTTTCTGAACCAAAATAATCAGCTGGCCTGATTAAACAAATAAAGCCATTTAAGAAATTGTTTTCACCTTGAGGCGGTAAACTAACCTCATCCCATAAATGATATGGAATTAGAACGGTGCTATTTCTCGAAACTCGATTTTGGTATATAACATCGTCGTCAGCACCTCGCGTTTGGCCGGCTTTATATATTTTTCTATCCAGAAGTTGGGGTAGTCTGGGTGGGCGCATATTATTGTTTCCGTTGCTATTGGCTATTTTCGACTATGCATTCATTCAATGTTGCAAGAAAGGTTGACACATCAACATCGAGTGCATTGACAATAGACTCTAGTGAGTCAAGAGTGATATTTCGAACTCCTCTCTCAACTCCGGAAATGTAGGTTCTGTCCAATCCCGCCTTGTCGGCCAATTCTTCCTGGCTCAACTGTTTTGCTACTCGCAGTAACTTGATGGTCGAAGCCACTCCATGCACCAGTTCTTTTGTCATACATAGTTCTTGCATTTAAATGAAAGGAAATTTATCTTGTGTCAGTGTTAACTATGAGTCAACGGACTATAAGTCACATGGCATAACAAGGCGCTGCACGCGGACGCCAAATTCGCTGCGCTACTTTGCCGCCGGTGAGCGCGGCGTTAGGCCGCTAGCGTTCTGGCGTACACTTGGCGCACTCTTAACGTGAAGGATAGGAGAGGCAAATGATTCGCACGTTCAATGGAAAAGTCGCGCTCGT
>Ga0265293_10000329_pt1 | contig 115194 bp, 106 predicted proteins | sample Munlanlewell138R_FD_192505 | JGI IMG/M metagenome (GOLD analysis project Ga0265293, IMG submission 192505) | Leachate microbial communities from a municipal landfill in Southern Ontario, Canada - Leachate well 138R | ecosystem: Engineered > Solid waste > Landfill > Unclassified | place... | reverse complement strand
GAAAATACTTTTTTGGGACAAAGACGGGTTAGTTCTGTACTGCAAACGCCTTGAAAAAGGAACTTTCAAACGCCCAACCGCCAATATTCACGCCCCAAATAGTGAGCTTTCTCAAGAAGAGATTTACATGATTTTACGAGGTATGGATTTGAGAAAACCAAGAAAAGAAAGCGGTATTTAACCACATAATTTTGTTGATTACTTTGGCGCAAAACTCATTTTGATTCCCCTTAAAGGTACCAGTAGCCTCAATTTACAACTAAAGAGCTTTCAACTCCATTAATATATCTCTATTAAGGCAATCCTTAATATTAATTATTTATGTTTATCCACTTGTTTCCAGACACTAGTATTCAAACTAACATTATCTTAAAGAATTAGACTTTTTCTTTTTGGCATTATTCATTCTTGTATAATTGTTTTTTGTATTTCCCGATTTTCGGGACAGGCTATGAGCTTGCTTTGCTGCGGTTCTTGCCTCCACTCCTACATGACGATAATGTCGGTGATCTCGCCAGTCAAGCTGTCGAGCTTCCGCCATTATTAGCGTCATGTAGCACGCTTCATCTTCAAAAAAATATAAAGCGCGTCCGAAATCAAGCTAATTTATAGTTATGGATAGGAAATCTTCGCTATTTTATAACAATTTAGTATTTGTATTTTTAAATAATTACTTTTAAAATAAAGAATGGTTAGAGTTCTAATTTAGCTCTATATAATAAGTCATGTAATTAAATTTGGATGATTTTTACTAGAAAGAACTGGTATGATAACGGGGAGTCAAAAACTCATTGTCTACAGGGGTTTTTGCCGGCGAAAAGAAACTAAATGTTGCAATCCGAACCTTAAAATCATTAAATGAAAATACTCTTATCGAAGTATCACCAGCGCTCTCTATCTCATTCTCACTCTGTTTTCCTATCCCTAAGCCGTCGAAAAGAAACTAAATGTTGCAATCCGAACCTTAATCATTAAATGAAAATACTCATATCGAAGTATCACCAGCGCTCTCTATCTCATTCTCACTCTGTTTTCCTATCCCTTTGCCGAAGTAATAGATTTCATAGATAGAATTATTGATTGAAGGCATTCATTCAAGTGGAATATGGTAACATAGCATTGCATACTATGGTGACATACACTATCCGTCAGCCGACAGATGAAGCATCTCTTACGAAGTGAATGATTTTCGGTCTAGCTTATAAATTGGTTTAAAAGGAATTAAAACACTACTTTTTTAGTAGTTTTAAAGACTATTTTATTTATCTTTTTATCTAAATTCACCTCTAAAAAAAGATTGTTATCTCTACAGTATTTAAAAGTTCTTACTAATTCTTTCTGTTTTTCAAGTGTTATGTTTGTAGCTGACCTTCGACCAGTCTTTGGGTGAATAAATAAGAGGTATATATTTTCCTCAAAAATAAACAACCAAAAATATAATCTGTAACCACTGCTGTTTCCACTATTTTCTGAACCTAATCTTTTTCGTAAAAAAGGACTTTTATCAGGCTGGCCACCTAATCTTTTAGTCCCGATAATCTTAATTTCATCAATAGTTTTATTGAAAATTGAATCAATAATGTTCATTTCACAATCAGAATGCGCTTTATCTTTTGAAATTAATTTGACTTCTGAAATAAATTCTTGAGTAACATATACATTCATATCAAAAGACTATTTTGAATTCATGAGATCATTGAATTCATCATCTTTTCTAAGTTTGAAAAATATTTCATTTACTTCATAGATTGATTCCTCAAAATCGTCAAGCGCATTTTTAAAGTTAGATATTTCTGTCCTACAAATATTGTCTTTCCAAAAAGCCTTCCTAAGCTTTACAAAATTTTTAATTGCTGCTGAATGAAATGATAATGATCTGGTTATAATTTCTTTTAATAATTCCTCTTCTTCCTGATTTTGTATATCAAACCATGTAGACTGAGAGAATAAATCGTCTAGTTTTTGAATATTTTCTGTTTGGTCAATTAGTTTGGTCTTAAAATCATTAATTCCATCAAGAAATTTATTGATCTTTTCCTCGTCGTTCATTTTTACAGGAATAGATTTACTGTTTGAGATTATTTGATTAACCTCTTGACCGATATTTGAAATGGATGTAATCATAATTTGAATGATAATTATGTAAAGATAATTTTTTATTTTGATTAAATCAAATCATGCTATATTGATGATATAGGTATGGTTAGAGAGTAATGGCTATTTCTGAAAACATAGGATTTCACCCTTCAAAACTCCCTACTGATTTAACACCATCCGTCAGCTGACAGATTTTCGCGTTTATTCAAAACCAAAAAAGAGCGCAATTTGCGCTCTTTTTTAATCCTATATGTTTGAATGGAATGTAAGACTTTGATTTTCGCCTCAATACTAGGTACTCAATACTCTAAACTAATTGCTAAAACGGACGTTTTGGCAAATCTTTAAACCATTTATAAACAATTTCACTTTCAGGATTCAAAATCACCCAAGCGGTAACTAAGATAATCTTAACATCAGTGATAAAACCTTGATTTGCTTGATACCATTTTTCAACTTCTCCTTTGAAAGGATAAATTTTTTGAGAATAGAACTCCCAAGTGTCTTCTCCGCGGTTCTTAACTTCAGTAATCAATTCTTCTTCGTCCCTAAAAATGATAGAACCAATTCCCGTAAGACCTGGCTTAACATTATAAATTACTTTTTGTACGTGCTCAGGATAGGCATCAAAACTCACTTTCATTACTGGACGTGGTCCAACAACACTCATGTCGCCTTTGAAAATATTGATTAACTGAGGTAGCTCGTTAATTTTACTTTTTCTCAAAAAGCCTCCCATTGGTGTAATTCGAGGATCTCTTTTCGTTGTGATCACACCGCCCGACATGTTTGGACTATTCAATAACATTGTGGCGAACTTCCAAATTAAGAAGGGTTTGTTTTTATACCCAACACGCTCTTGTTTGTACCAGATATATCCTTCACCAGTTAATTTAAGACCAATCATAATTGGGATTAATAGGGGGGCTAGGATCAATAGGGCAAGGCCTGAGGATAGGATGTCGAAAAGACGTTTTATTATTTTGTACATGTTTTTTTGTAAAATCGTTGATTTGTAAAGTTGTATATTCGGTTAGTTGTTAGGTAGTAATTTTGCTTACTGAAGGAAAGCATTGATTCTTACGCTTCCCCCTTTGGAGGGGGGCAGGGGGAGGATTCGTGTGTTATGAGTAAATTTATAAGAATTGTTTGTTCTTAAGGAGATTGGCTAGTTTTGTCCTCCCTCTGTATCTCCCTTCCCGATTTTTTATCGGGAGAGAGGTGTTCCAATTCAATTTCTAGTTTTAATGACGAGCAAAAAAGAGAATCTCAGTCGTATTTCTCCAATAAAACCAACAAACAATTGTCATTCCGAAAATGCACTGCATTGAGGAATCCCTTTTTTTGAGTTTCTAAAAATATATCTTCTTTCTCAGACAATCAAAATCTATAATTATCCCTTGCTAAGTCCTCCCTCTGAATCTCCCTCCAAAGGGAGAGGAGTTCCAAATCAGCATTTTGTGTTAATAATTGAATAATTCGCTTCGCAATCTTTGAATGTAAAAAAAATCCCCGATTTTATCTCTACATCTTCTGATCCAATGATTTCCCTGTCTCGATATGTTCAAAATCGGGTAAATGTTTTTTCAATAAACCAACAATTGATGATTTGTCGTGATTTCCTGAATCCATCAATTCTTTTAATTCTAAAATTGTTTTGGTGATGTCTTCTTTGGGTAGTTTTCTTGCATTTTTAATTACTCCTAAACTGTCAAAGGTTTCTTGATCTACAACATCTGTATCTGTGTAAAATTCTTCGTATAATTTCTCGCCAGATGTTTCTGTTTTGAAGAAATAAACAGGATAAGGATCACCTTCTTTTGTGGTCAATGCTTTTTGTTTTGCTTCATCATCAGATTTACATTCTAAAATCGGACGCTTAGACGCTTTAAAGAAATCAATTGTAATGTCCTTGAAGAATGCCATTTCTTCCTCTGCTAATTTCGGGAAGAAAATCTCACCTGAATTTCCTAGCATACAAGCCAACATACAGATTTGACCACTTTCTTCTGGTGATACAAAAAATCTCTTCACATCAGAAGGGCAGGAGATAGGCTGATTCTGGAATAATCTTTCAATATATCCTGCCAAAAGTGAACCGTTTGAAAAGGCAACATTCGCAAATCGAGCAGTGGTAATTTGTAATTCATTGCTATACGCCATGATTACTTCCTCCATCAATTTCTTGCTTGCACCCATGACATTAACAGGATTCGCAGCTTTGTCTGTCGATACACAGAAGAAATGTTCTGGTTTGTTATCCACCAATAAATCTAAAAACTCTTTCGCTTTGAAAACATTGTTTTCAATCATCGCCTCAATTGAGTACTTATCTTTTTCGCTTCTAACGTGTTTGTGCGCTGCAAAATTCGCTACAATATCAAACGGACCTTCAGCTAAGAACATCTTTTTGAAAACAGGATCTCCAAAACTCATTGGATATGTTCTGTAATCCTCAGGCACAAACATATTTGCATCTGAACGCAAAGTCCTCGTTAATTCAGTTAAACCGTTCTCATTCGTATCAACCACATACAATTTCCCTGGCTTAAATTTTAAAACCGCCTTGATGTATGAAGAACCAATGGTTCCTGCACCACCGATGACCAAAACAGATTTTCCTGCTATCTTTTTAGAAAGTAGGTCTGCGTTTGCCTCAATATCCTTCTCAAAAAGACTTGTTGCTCTTTTTGTTATGTGGGTGTTTATGAAATTAGGGATGTCTATTATGTTCATTTTTTTATGGTGTTAATTTGTTTATTCGTTTTTTTGTTGATTCGGGAATCCGAGCTATGGGGTTGTGAATTGGGTGTTATCTGATTGTTATTTAAAAATGGAGTTTCGGAGCGTTTCCCCCTTTGGAGGGGGAAAAAGGGGGAGGACTTAACTACTTGTCTAAATTAATTGACCTATCTAAAGCATAATACTTAAAGCTCTATATGCTTTTGTAAGCAAACAATACATAAATGAATAGATTTAGTTTAAAATTATTTAAATTCATGTACTTTAAGTTCCGTTTTAACATTTAAAATAAACATTGCTATTAGAAAAAGTAAGAACTCATAATCTATAGGATAAACCCTATTTCTCGTAAAAACCTTTGATCACCTATATTATCCTCCCTCTGTATCTCCCTTCCCGATTTTTTATCGGGAGAGAGGTGTTCCAAATCAGCTTTTATGTTTAATTAACAAGATATATTCAATTAATATCACGATGGAATTTTCTTAATTAAGATGAATCCTTTAATCACCTATTTCTCGTAAAACCCCTTTATCGTTTCAACAACCTCCTCCAACTGCTCCCCCGTTATCCCAGCCGAACTAGGAATACTAATACTGTTCTCGTATACGGATGCAGAAACATCTTTCTCATTAATATAAATATCGTCTTTAAACATGGCTAATTGATTCATCGGCATCCAGAATGGACGAGATTGAACTCCATTCTTGTTCAAATAATCCAATAACTCACGCATGCGAGATGTGCTGAACGTAAACAACCAACAATTCGGATCTGTTCCTTCTGGAATTGATTGAAACTTGATATCTCCAACGCCTTCTAAGTGTTCACGATAAAAAGCATCCATTTTTTTCTTCGCGTTTAGCGTTTCTGGGAAAGTTTCCATTTGTGCAACTCCAATTGCTGCAAGTACATTCACTAATCGATAGTTATAACCAATTTCATCATGAATGTAATCCATCGCACTGACTTTCGCTTGAGTTGTTAAGTGACGCGCTTTTTTTGCAATTTCTTCATCGTCGGTAACAATTACTCCACCACCTCCAGTAGAAATAATTTTATTTCCATTGAAGCTAAAAACTCCAATTTTACCAAATGTTCCGGCGTGTTTTCCATCAAATGTACTTCCTAATGCTTCCGTACTGTCTTCGATGATATCTAAATGATATTTCCCTGCTATTTCCAACATGCGTTTCATATCTCCAATGTTTCCTAGTACGTGAACTGGCATAATCGCACGAACTCTTTTTCCTGTTGATTTATCAAAACTAAAAGTTCCGTTGTTAGATGTCTTTAATTCTGTATTTTCTTGAAGATATTTCTCCAATAAATTCAAATCCATTTGCCAATTGTCTGCATCGACATCAATCAAAATGGGTTGTGCTCCTGTATATTTTATCGCATTCAATGTTGCAATAAATGTAATGTTTGGCGCGATAACATGATCGTCAGCCGTAACACCCAACAAGATTTGTGCTATGTGAAGTCCAACAGTTCCGTTCATACAAGCAACGCCATATTTAGCACCTGCATACTCAGCAACCATGTCTTCAAATTGCGTAACATAACTTCCAGCCGAAGAAATCCAGCCAGTTTCTAAACAATCAAGGACGTACTTCGACTCGTTTCCTTCGATTTTTGGGATTGATAAGGGTATCATTTTTTTTATGTTGTTTTTCGTGAATTTGTTTATTCGTTTTTTTGTGATGTTGTTGATTTGGTTATTTGTTGATTCGTTAAGTTGTTATTCTGAAATGTCAGTTGCGAAGCGTTTCCTCCCGATAAAAATCGGGAAGGGGGATAAAGGGGGAGGATTTATGCTATTCAAGTCACAAGATGCTTCGCTATTCATTTCTTATCCAAATATTCAAATCGCTTCGCTATTCAACTATTCAATAAGTCGTTATTCGCAAAATCAATAATCGGGATATTTGTTAATCCTTGAGCTTTGGCTCTTTAAGGTACCTGTGTTTTCCCTAAGAAACTTATAGTTTTATGTTCCAATCTATTGTTTTTAATCTGTTGGCTACTGCTGTTAAAGTTTTTAATATCTTAAGTTTCGGAGTTAACTTTAAGAGGATGTAAACTGTTTTGTCAAATGTAAAAAACTGTTAATGAGGGTTTCCCCCTTTAGAGGGGGACAAGGGGGAGGACATTTTAGGTGTAATTTCTTAATTTTATCCTTAATCCTATTTAATATTTTTAGTGATATTCCTTAAAATTATGTGTTTAGAAATCACAGAACTGAATTTAACTCCGAAACTTCAGTTAATATTTCTGATTCGTCTGGAATTTCACCAAATACCAATTCGCTGAAACCAACTGTGTAAACATTTTTAATTTTATTCCAAGTGTCTGCTGTTTCTGAAAAAATGATTGCTTTTGTTGGATGGTTAACCAACCATTTGTTGTTGTTTTTAAAACTTGTAATGTCGTCATTCGCAACTTGAAGTAGCATTGTTTCAAATTCGTTTGATTGAAAAAAACTTTTGAGTTTACTATCCTCTAGTATTAGATAAATGTCATAAGTATGTCTGATTTTGTTTCGTAAATCGATAATTGGTTCATGGCTTTGTGAAAAACGAACCAAACTCATTATTTTTTCACACAAGGTTCTTTCCGGGTTTAAAACCAAAACTTTAAACGGATTCATTTCGTATTCGTCTATGAGTTGTTGTTGGTTGTTTTGCAACATCATTTCATAAATAAAGGAGCTCACTTCTGCTGTTGTGTAAGGTTCAAAATTACCTAACCAAGTAGTCTCTATGATTATTTTATCCCTAACTTGTCCATATTCTCCAGTAAAATATTTTGTATAGCTGTGTGCGGTTTTGCGTATCATTCCAAACTTGTTGGTTATTCCTTCAATTTCGACTTCTGGAAGTACAGTTGAAACACATTTGGAAATTTTCTTGATTTTAGTTTTTAATTGGTTCGCTGTTTCATTTTCATTTCTCAATACAACTAAATCAATATCTTCAGAAAATCGTTTTATTAAACCAAAACATTTTGATAGTGATGTGCCACCTTTAAAAACTGTTTCTTTACCAATTTCATTTTAAAAATGTGAAACAAAGCATACGTTACCCAATAATCCTTTTCAACATACTCGGGAGGTAAATTCTTCTGTTGTGCTGTAAATCTTATGGCATCCGTGTATAATGCTTTATTTTCGTGAAGCTTCATTTGATATACCAATTATCTTTTGTGGGTAGTTCGGCTTTTTTTAGTCCTAACTTGATTTTTGAAAGTGGATTTAAACTTTGTTTCAATTTATCGAGCTCATTACTTTCGTAACCCATATTTTGAAGGACAGCTCCCAATAATGCTTTTGCTCTTGGTGGATAGAGTTTGGCATATTTTATTAAGGTTTCAGTCTCTTTTTTGTCCAATTCTTTTAAAATAGCTTCCAATCTTTTTACGGATTGTGCAACTGAAGCGTCTGGAATGTTTTTAATATCTTTAAAAGCGTCTAAAAGACCCAAAACCTTATAATTGTTTTCTGTTACTTCTGTATAGCTCTTTACACCGTCGGCAATTAGCGATTTTCTGTTGACACTAATTCGTTTACCTCGACTTGCAATCTTTATACGAAACGCCATTTGTGTAGTTAACCCTAAACGTCTATAGAGTGAAGTGCCTGTTTCATAGGCTATGCGTTTTCCGTTTTCAAATAAATAGGGGCGAAGTTGTTCGCTATAATCAGGCATTAATTCGCCAAAAACTGTTTGCTTAGGCTTGTAGAAAATACCTTTAGAAACTTTTTTTATAAATCCTGTTTTTTGCAAGCGCTCTAACACTTTGGCTGCACTGGTATATTTTTCCTTGTCAATTCTCAAATTGTCATATCCAAAAACCTTTCCTTCTGGAAGTTGTTTTATTCTATTTCGTATTTGAGTTGTTAATGTCATGCTTCAAAGGTAAGTATAATTTTTTATTGTCAAGTTTTTGAAGTTGAAAACTTGACAATTGCGTTTTGTTCTATCGGAAACTTGTTATTTGAAAATTAAAGATTAACTGCGTTGAGGGCTAAAGCCGTTCAATAATTCATACATTATTGTTTTAGTGACTGACAAAAAAGAGATTCCTCGTCGTTTCACTCTGTCGGAATGACAGGTTACGTGTGTAGAGGGTGGGAAAAAGGTTGCTGAAGCGGAGCTTCAGCAACCTTTTTCCCAATAAAACTAACAACTAAATGTCATTCCGAAAATGCACTGCATTGAGGAATCTCTTTTCTTTCATTTTGAAAAGTTAATCTTTCAAATCTACAACCCCAATTTCAATCCGCAATTTTTCAATCTTTAAATATTTGAATGGAAAAATCGAAGATTTTTCAATATTTGAACGGCGAAGCCCTCAACGAAGTTAATCCTTAGTTAAGCCATAGTACCATTCCTTCAACTTCGTCCTGTGGTAAACATTCATCAATTCAATTGACCTAAAAGAAGGAAATGTAAAACCGTTATAACTATTCCCTCCTTCTTTGTAAATATAACCAGTTGGTGCAGCGATAACATTTAACCCCTGATCTGTGAAAATATCCATAGCACGTGGCATGTGTAAAGCACTTGTGACTAATATTATATTTTTGTTTGTACCAAATTTTTCTTTAAAAGCTTTGGCTTCTTCTAAAGTAGTTGTTGGCGTTTCTAAAATCTTGATATTTTCCTCAGCTACTCCTAATGATATTGTTGCCTCTTTACTTACTTGTGCCTGACTCTTTAGCCCTTTTCCTGTACTCGCTGAAGTGACAATAATACCATTGTTTAGTGCATAGTAAATTCTAATTCCCTCACATAGCCTTATAAATGTGGTTGAATGTAAATTCATTGATGCCGGCAGACTTTCATCTAAAGAAGTACCTGCACCAAGTACATGAATATAATAGGTTTCTGCTTTATCAAGCTGACTCACTTCTATTGGTTGATAAGCTTTTTCAATCGAGTGAATTAGTTTCTTCGGAAAATAACTCGTTGAGCAAATTAGAAGAGCTATTATTCCAATGATTAAATAAAGATTCGAAAACTTGTATTTCTTTCTTTTAAACCAATAAGCTGTTAATCCCCAAATAATGAAGTATAAGCTGACGTTTGGGAAAAGCTTTAAGAGTGAGAGCATTTTTTTAATAAATCAAATATTCAATTCGCTTCGCTATTCAAATATTAACTTCGTTGAGGGATTCGAGGTTCAATGATTGGGACAATTGTTAATCTTTGCATCCTTCAATAGTTGAATCGTTCAATCATTGAATTTTCTTAATCCCCTCAATAGTTAAACTCTCAGGCTTCTTTGGCAATTCCTTTAAACTTGTAAAAACCAATTGAGAATCTTTATTCACCAATGACCAAAATGTTAAAAACAGAATTTTGAAATCTACTGTTAATGAGCAATTGTGGTAATACCATTCTTCTAATGCGCCTTTGTAGGGGTAGATGTAGTTTCTGTAATATTGTACAGGATCTTTACCTAATTCCTTATATTTACTTACTAACAATTCTTCATCTCTGAAAATTAGAGATCCAATTCCGGTTATTCCTGGTCTGTTTTTATAAATTAAACCTTGAACTTCTGGAGTATAGTTTTGAAAACTTCTTAGTAATAATGGTCTTGGTCCAACCAAAGCCATGTCTCCTTTAATAACGTTGAGTATTTGTGGAAGTTCATTGATTTTTGTAATTCGTAATATTGTACCAACTTTAGTTATTCTAGGGTCATTTCTAACTGTCAATGTTTTATTTCCAATATTCGCGCTGTCTTTCAACATTGTGGCAAATTTATAAATATAAAATGGCTTATTATTTAGTCCTAATCGTTCTTGCAAATAAAACACCTCACCCTCTCCAGTAAATTTGAGTAGAATCATAATTACTAAAAACAAAGGTGATATAATTAAAAAGCCGAGTAAAGAGACTGTAAAATCAAAAGATCTTTTAATGAAAGAATAAATAACAGAGTTCTTTTTTTTATTCATTTTGTTGTAAGTAGAAAACTATATTTTTAATACTATTTGAATTCGTCGTTAATCTATGACAATAGCGACAGCAGTGGCGTAATCTTTAGCGTGAGATATGCTTATTTTGATAGATTTGTTTCTTAAAACTTCATCTTTAAATTCTACAAAAGGTTCACCATTTGACCTGTGTTTAATGGTTATATCTTTTATAAAGACTTCTTCGAATGAATAAACAGCCTTTAGAACGGCCTCTTTCGCGCACCAAATACCAGCTAATGTTTGTGATGGATTGGGCTTTTTTAGCGCATAATCCCATTCTGAAGGGTTAAACATTTTTTGAAGTAATCTATTCTTATTGTCAAATAGATTCTTAAATCTTGCGATACTTTCGATGTCAATTCCAATCATTTTAACTCTCTATTTTAAAGGGCTCGCCATGGCCTGGATAGATTTTAAATTGATTTGTTAGAAGTCTAAAGATTTTCTTTTTTGACTCTTGATAATCCTTTTTGTTGCTGTGAGGAAAACTTAAAGGACTTTCAACACCATTTAGGAGAGTATCTCCAGTGAAAATTATGTTGTCTGAAACGATGCATATACTTCCCGGACTGTGACCTGGGGTTTCCATAATAGTAATTTCAAAACCATTAAAATTTAATATTTGACCGTCTGTAATTATAGTTGCTTCACTTTGAACTCCAAATGTTTCAAATTCTTCAATGTATCTTGAGAAATTTTGTTTTGGGTTACGCATGTTTACTTCACATTTTTCAGAACAATATAGAGTAAAGTCGATTAATCTCTTAAGTGCATCTACTCCGTAGCAATGATCTGCATGTTCGTGTGTAAGAAACAATCCAATTAGATTCTTGTTCTTAGTTTTTAACCAGTTAGCGAGTTCATCTGATGGGTAGTTACCTAAATCAATTATTATAACATCAGCATCATTAATCTCAATAATAAATGTGTTGGCATTCTTGTAAGAACTGACCAATTGTATTACGTTAAACTCTGCCATGGAAAACAACTTTACCAGCTTCATTTCTGGGTATCTGCTCTACGTATTCTACAGAGAATGCTTGGTGAAAAAGTCCTGTTTTTTGAATTATCAACTCTGAGACTTGTTTTTCGAGGTCTTTTTCCGTTATTAGAACAAGCATTTTTTCATCATTTCCACCACAAGCACATTCTGTATCAAAAGTTGACCTTATAATCTGCTCTACTTCATCTAAAGCAATTCTGATTCCATATAATTTTAAAAAGCGACTCTTTCTTCCTGTAATAAAATAGTATCCATCTGCGTCTCTTTTTACTAAATCCCCAGTACAAAGAATCCCACCTCTTTCATCTGGTAGATTCAGGTCTTCCAAATGATTGGCATAACCAAGGGTTACATTTGGTCCTCTATAGATCATTTCTCCTTCTGCTTCTCCTTCAAAAGATTCTATTCCTTCTTCGTCTATAATTGAAAGTTCACCATTCGGAATTGCTTTTCCAATGCTTCCTTTTTTTAATTCAACCATTGATGGTTCTAGAAAAGCCATTCTTGCTGTTCCTTCTGTTTGTCCGTAGGTTGGAATAAACTTGGCATCATTGGCTTTTGCAAAACTAACACATTCATCATAAAGTTCAGAAGAAAGTTTACCTCCACCTTCATTGATGAATTTTAAAAAAGGCATTTTCATTCTAAAGAGCCTTAATTTCTTTAGAATTTCAAAACTATATGGAACACCAGATAAGCTTGTTGGCTCGCTTTCTTTTAATGTTTTCCAAAATGCAGCATCAGTCATTGCAGATTTAATTAAAACTAAAGTAGCTCCAGCAATTAAATGACTATGAATAGCAGAAAGCCCCATTGTGTAATACATAGGGAGAAATGTAAATGCTTTATGGCTTGGATCTAATTCGAAGAATTCAGCAATGCTTTGGGCGCTAGATTCTAGGTTATCATAACTGTGTCTCACCAATTTTGGACTTCCAGTGGAACCAGAAGTGGGTAGGAGTAAAGATAACTCTTCATATAATTGATGAACTGAGTCATGTTGTTGAATCAATTTGTAATCTCCTGATTCTTTTAAAACTTCGCCTTGGAAATTTTGACAAATTCTTTCAGGTGCAATGATATAATTGGGTTGGTATTTTTCTAATAGTGATTGAATTAATACAACGTCTGTTTGCGGGCTTAAAAGCAATGGAACAGCTTTCATATTCATGCAAGCAATATAAAAAGAAAGAGAAACAACTGAGTTTTCAGAAAAATGAAAAACAATTGATCTAGATTTTATAATATCACCTAATTGATCACTAAAATCGATGAGTTCTCCATAAGATATTTGATTTTCTTGGTCGTCGATTGCAGCAATCTGTTCAGGATTAACTTTATCTATATTTAAAAAATAACTCATGATTTCTTTTATAATTCTGTGCTCCCGTCAATACCTATGATTTGACCTGTCACGTATTTTGACATATCAGAAGCTAAAAAGACACATAAATCGGCAATTTCACTAGGTTCTGCTAATCTACCCATTCCAATATTGTCGATTTTATCCTTGAACTTTTCTTCAAAGACATTTACAAATCTTTCAGTTCCTACCATTCCTGGCGCAACAGCATTTACCCTAATTTGTGAAGGTGCTAATTCCTTTGCAGCTGATTTGGTCATAGCGATGATTGCCCCTTTAGTAGTAGCATAAGAAACTTGTCCTTTCGCTCCTTTGTCAGCAACAATACTTGCCATGTTGATGATTGATCCTGCTTTTTGTCTGCCCATAACTCTTGAAACAATCTGTAATAAACTAAATGGTGCTACAACATTTACATCCAGCATTGCTCTAAAAGTATCTATTTGTGCCATAGGAATCATTTCATAGGTAACCATTCCTGCATTGTTGACCAGCACATCAATTCTTTTCTCATCAGATTTTATTTGCATTACTGTATTTTTAGCGTCTGCCAAATCTGTAATATCAAAATAAGCTGGAATAACTTTAGTTTGGTGTTCTTTGGATAAATTATTTGCCCATTCATCAATAGATTCTGGAGTTCTTGCATTCGCATAAACAATAGCGCCTTGTTTGGCAAATTCTTCAGCAATAGCTCGTCCAATACCTTTACTGGCTCCTGTAACCAAACAAACCTTATCTTTTAATAACCCCATTTTCTTAAGCTATTTTTACATCGTATTTTTCTAGAATGGTTTTACCTTCTTCATAGGACTTAAAACCAATAATATCTTCTGGTTCCATCATAATATCAAAAGTATCTTCCATGTTGGTAACTAAACTTAATTGGCAAACTGAGTCCCATTTTTCAACATTGTCTGAGTTAAATTCAGCATTCAATTCACTTTCTTCAACTTGAAAAGTTTCAACAAAAATTGAATTGTATGTTTCTAAAGTATTCATATATTTCTCTAATTTAAATTATCGTAAGCGTCTGTATAAAAAATCGGTAAAATCCCCCCACTATCAATTTCCACATCTGCACAAGCCCAAGATAAACCAGCTCCAAAACCAGACATAAACAATTTTAGTTTCTTTGGTTCTATATTAGAAAAATGATCAGCCAATACCATAGGTACAGAATTACTGCTGTTGTTACCGAATCTATCTAAAGAAATCGGAATTTTTTCCATTGGGATCTTTATTTTTCTTGAAATTTGTTTTAAAATATAAAGATTGGCTTGATGTAAGGTGAAATAATCATAGTCTTCTGGTGTTTTCTCCAATTCACCCAAGAATTCCTTGAAAAGTTTTGGAACATCTGAAATTGAAAATCCGAATACATCCATTCCTTTCATGTGAGTGTCATAATCAGATCTTAATATTCCATCGCTCCATTCTACACGTTCTTCTGGTGCATTTCTATTTCTATAAGCTCCAGAAGGAGTAATTATACTTTTAAAACGTTGACCATCAGATTTTATACTAAAATCAGCTTGAATTTCTTCTACTGTTTTTTCAAGAAGAATAGCTGATCCACTATCACCAAAGAGCATAATCATTGTTCTATCGTGTGGTGATAATGTTCTGTGCGAAGTATCTGCTGTAATTAAAAGTGCCTTTTTAGCATCAGAACTCTCTAAAAGTGTGTGGATTGTGTGTAAAGCAACTATAAATCCAGAACAAGCCAAATTAATATCTAAACACAAACATTCTTTTCCTAAGCCTAATCTATTGTGAATAATATAAGAAGAGGAGGGAGCCCTAAAATCAGGTTTTTGACTTACGAACAATACAACTCCAATTTCTTCTTTGTTTATGTTTTTCTTTTTGAAAAGATTCTCCGCAGCTTCATACCCTAAATCAGTTGCCGTTTGTTCAGGAACTGCTCTTGAAACACTTTGAACTCCTGTGGTTTCCATAAATTGGCGAACAGTATCTTTTCCAAAAGCTTCTTCATAAAATGTTACTGGAACTTTTCCTGTTGGAACAGCTACTGAAACTCCTGAAATTTTTATATTCTTAATTGTGTTTGTCTTCATATTAAATTACATTTCGTGAGTTACATAGCCATTGTCATAAAACTCATCAGAATTAATTGTTTCTAAAACTGAAGATTTATTAATTTCTAGACTTGAAACATTAATACACAATCCTTCTCCTAAAGACACGCTAATGATCTGTATTGGTGATTTCTTCTTTTCAAAAGCTATCTTTTCAATCATTAATGGAACTGTGGAAGCCATTGTTTGAGTGATGTGCTCGCTGCTTAAAAAAACATCTTTAGCATAATCTTCTGATTTTAATAATGATTGAAGTTCGTTTTCTAATGCAGGTGTCATTAAATTAATGATTATTGCAATATCAGTATTGTCGGAATTAGAAATTAATGTACCTATTTTATTCTTAATAGAAGATAACTCTGGTTGAATAGAATCATAAACTTTCTGAGCGTCTAAATGCAAGTGTTCAGCCGTTTGATTTTCTCTTTTTGAGCTTAATTGATTGAAAAATGTATCGTTTTTTCTAAAACCGCCTGAAGGCAACATAAACGAAGTCCATTTTTCACTTAAAGCTAAAGTTGACATTGATACTGGTGAATTTGCTTCTCCCTTTTCTAGTAAAATAGCTGTTGCACCATCTTGAAAAGGTAATTCAGAAATGTCTTCCTTGTTTAATTGCTTAGAGATTGTGTCACCAAAAACAATCAGGGCATAATTTTGTGTAATTGAATTTAACAAAGAAGCTCCCAAATTTAGTCCACTTTCGAAACCTGCATTTCCAGTAGGTGAGTCATAAACTATACAATTTTTAGGGATTTCCAATCTGTTTTGTAAAACCATTGCTGTCGCGGGACCTCTATAGTCTGGTGTTTTAGTAAGGAATATTAAAGCCCCAATCTCGTTAACGTCAATTTCTTTTGATGTAATAATTTCTTGTGCAGCCGAAAATCCAAGATCCGAGGTGGTTTGTTCAAATACTGCAACTGATTTCTTAGATTCATTCTTCTCTGCCTTTTCAGTCGGAAGTGCTGTACATATTGTAATTCCTTGGATGTTATTGTAAATAAAGTTTCTCATAATTTTTTCGGTTTTAGAATGATAAACGCTTTGCGGGCATTCCAAAGACAGTAGTTCCTTTTTTAACTTTATTCAAAACTACGCTGCCCATTCCAATTGTAGCTTCTTCTTCAACTTTGACGTTTTGAATTAATTTAGCGCCGGCATTTACTGTAACACAATCGCCTATATCAACATATCCTGCAAAAAACGCAAATGAATTTATTTGACAATAATTACCAATTTTAACATCGTGACCCATTATAACAGAACTTTGCAAATATGTATAGTTCCCTATAAATACATCACTTGAAATTACACAATGTGATTTTATTGCTACACCAGTTCCTAATTTAACGCTAGGAGAGAGAATTGCAGTTGGATGTATTAAATTAATGAATTTACCACCTTTAGCTAAAATTCTTTCTACAACAAGCTTCCTGCGCTTAACATTTCCTATAGCACAGAAAAACACATCATTTTCTTCAACAATATAATTAGCGCTATCAGATAAAACTTTAGGATATCCCTTTTTAAAATCCTCAGAAGATTCTCTACTTAAGAATCCTTTAACATTAAAGTCTGGTTGATTTTCAAAACAGACCATTGCTAAATCATAAACTTCTCTTGCTAATCCACCAGCACCAATTATAACTAAGTTCATTTTTTCTGAATTAAATATAAATTAATTTAAATAGTAACACCTTTCTAAGTAGAATTATTTCAAAGAAAAACCACCATCTAAGTTTAATAATGATCCTGTCATCCAACTGGATTGATCAGAGAGTAGATATATTGCTAAATAGGCAATGTCCTCAGGTTTTCCATATCTACCCAATGGGTAGTTTTTCAAGTGTACATCTAATTCTTCTTTTGACATTTCAGAATTACTCATGATGCCTGTAGGAACAAAACCAGGTAAAATTGCATTTGCTCTGATTTGTTTTTTAGCCAATTCTAGAGCAAGTGATTTCACAAAAGAATTTACTGCTCCTTTGGTAGCGTTATAAACTGCATTTCCAATTGTTGCTTTTTGTGTGGCAATTGAAGAAATAAAAACAATAGACGCTCCTTTTTTAAGTTTCTTTTTTCGAACTAATCTTTGAATTAATCGAATTGAACTTTGCACATTGACTTCGAATAACTCATCAATAGAGGTGTCATTAATGAATGCAATTGGTGCTAATTTCACTGCACCTGCATTCAATACAATACCATCAAGTGGTTCTATCGCTTCTACCAGAATATCTAAATCTTTTTTAGATGATAAATCACAACAAATTGCTTTATGCTTGTCATAGGATTTTAAACTATTTAAAGTTTCGTTCAATCGTTCGTTATTACGAGCTGTAATAATAAGACGCGCTCCTTGTGATGAAGTGTTGATAGCCACTGACTTTCCTAAACCACTAGACGCACCTGTAACCAAAATGTTCTTTCCCTCAAGTGAAAATAAATCAGCCATAATATTACTTTTCATTTTGGATTTTATCCCACAATTCTTGTAATGTATTAATCTTCTTAAATTGACTGTTTTCTATAATAACTTCATACTCTTCATCAATCATAGCAATGACTGATAGGTTAGCAATGGAATCCCATTCTTCGTATTCTCTGAACTCATCCGACATGTTCAACTCTCTATCTTCAATATCTAATGTTTCTTTAAATACTTCTAAAAATTTTTCTTGCATAATTTATTTTATTAGGTGTTTTTCAAATTTAGTAATAATTTTTAACCTCATTAGTTTTCTTTATCTTAAAAACCTTTATGGCACTATATGATTTTTCTTTTTCAGTTAAGAAATATCTGATTGGTAAAGTTTATCTAACTCTTCCCATATAATTTCTCGATTAAAATTCTTCGCCCATATTAGTCCGTTTTTGCCATAATTTTCCCTTTGTTGATTATCGGAAAGCATGGTTTGCATAGCTTCTTGAAGTTTTAATTTGTCTTTAACAGGGATTAAAACCCCATTAAAGCCATCAGAAACAGCATCCACAGTTCCGGTTCCTGTAGTAGATATTACTGGAACTCCCATTGCGGCAGCTTGAACAAGTACATTGCCGAAACCTTCCCACCAAGCTGGTAAAACAAAAGCATCCATGGCTAGCATAAATCCGGGCACTTCTTCCTGAATAATTCTTCCATAATTAATAATTGCTGGATGATTATCTATTTTTTTAATTAGGGATTTGTCGTTTATCTGTGTCATTTCATATGGTCCAACTAGAAGAAGTTTTACCTTAGGGTTTGTTTTGTAAATATTATCGAATACCTCATACAGTTCATTTATCCCCTTCCTGTCAACAATTCTTCCAAGAAAACCAAAAACAAATGATTCTTCTAGATTATATTCTTTAATTAATTTTGATTTTACCACTTGAAATAACTCATTTTTAGGATTAAATAAATCTAAATTAACTCCGTTACTACTTCCTTTATGGATGATAATTGTTTTCTCTTCTTTAAATATATTATTTTGGATACCGAGTGTTTTTACAGATTTACTAATGCAAATGACTTTATGGGCTAGGGAAGAGGTTATTTTTTCCATTGAAATAAGTATTTTCCTTTTTATTCCAGACTCATGTTCGAATCTAAAGCCTCTACATGTATATAATCTTTTTTCAACACCTACTAATACACCAGCTATCATTCCTAACAAAGATACTTTTGGCGTACCAAAATTTATAATATCTGGTTGCACTTCCTTAAAAATCTTTCTAATCTGGAATAATGTCTTTAAATCCTTTATAGGTGAAATTTCTCTCTCAATATCAATAATAAGATGCTCACAACCTTCATTTTTACAGAAAGCAGCTGATCGATCGCTTAAAGGACCCATTAAATAGGTTTTGTAACCTAATGATTTGAAATGTTTGAGTTGTCCAAGCAATAAATTAACAGATCCTTCTGCAGTTATTCCAATGATTAGTTTTTTAGGTTGCATCTGTAAAGTTTTTTTCTGTTAAATTATAATAGTCCATTAAATTTTTAAATTGGGTGTCATTTCCTCCATTTAAAACATTCTCTGTTACTAATTTATTGAATTGAGTTCCTTTAATTACGATGGGATCTTTATTGTATTTTTTATTAGTTACTATAGTTTTACCTTGAAGTAAAACCATGGTCTTTAACCATAAATCATCTGCATGCGGTGCTAATTTAAGAAAGCAATCTTCATCATTAAAGTCTTTGTACAAGTCTTCAAATGTATAAAGCGTTCCATATCCTCCTGTTTGAACAAGTTGATGACTTGGTTTTTGATCAAAAGAATTGTGCAGCCATTTGCTGTATGGCAAAATGGAATTATTTTCAAATTTTAATTTATGCGCTCGATTGGTTGGAACACAATCGGGAAATTTGTTCTTCAACTCAACTAAATTCTTTAGCAAATTTTCGCTATAGTATAGATCGTCATCAAGGGTAATGATATAATCTTTTGGAAATTCCTCCAAGGCATATTTGTATTTTTTATGAGAACGAATATCTCCAGGAACAAATCTAATGGTTAACCCTCTTTTTTCTAGTTTCGTTAAACTTTTAGGTAATTCTACATCTTTAAATTGATCTTTTGAAAGCCATAAAATGATGTGGTCCGGTTTGAAAGTTTGTCTTAGTATAGTCTCAATGGCTATCCAAACATCTTCAATCCGAGCAGGGAAACTTGTGAGTGAGACAATATACTTTTTTTCTCTTTTTTCAGATGTATTAATTCCTGAGACTTGAGAAGCTTCACTTTTGAATCGTTGAGGTATAGTTTTGTCAAAGTATCTCTTAAATATCCTTGCCATAATTCTGTTAATTACTTTTGAAACGACTCCAAATTTAGAATCATGTGGCAATGAATAATAAAAGTTGAAAATTTTATTCATATAATTTTAAGAATTTATTATACTGTTCAATAATTGTCTCAACTTTCCAGTTTTTTGATTTCTTGTGCGCATTTTCACCCATCGCGATGCGCTTAGTTTCATTTTCCATCAATTCATTTAAGGCGTTTGCCATAGTTTTGATTTCACCTTTTGGAACGACTATTCCATCAATATTAGGAGAAATTATTGATTCATAAGGAATGCTATCGAAGCACAGAACGGGAAGATTTGCTGCCATGGCTTCACATAAAGAGTTAGGAAAACCCTCTAAAACAGAAGGTAAAACAAAAACGGACGACCTTTTTAGCCATGTATCCACGTCAGAAATTGAGCCCAAAAATTCGATCTTATCTTCTAACCCCAAAGTGGATGCTTTGGCTTTCATTTCTTGCAACTGCGGACCATCACCAGCCATCACTAATTTCCAATCTCCTTTTTGTTCTATTTGAGAAAACGCTTCAATTAAGGCTTCAGGGCTCTTTTCCCAAGCGAAACGACCAACATAAAGAATGATATTTTCTTTTTGAACAAGGTCTCCATTAATTTCTCTAATCGCATTTGGAATGATGGTTTGTCTGAAGTTTTTACCAAATTGTAATTCCTTGGCATCGTAAGCTCGAGATGTCTGCGCTATAAATCCAGCTGCTTTTGGATACATTCTCTGTTTAAGAACTGAAATATATTTGGGGAATTTAAAGTCTGCACTTGTTCTATCAGAAATATAAACTGGAATTTTCAACCCTGATGCGGCTATTAAAACCAAAGGATTAAACATATCTCCAAATGAAAGGATTCTATCTGGTTTTTCCCTTTTAATTTGTTTACGGATATATTGGATTAGCTTAGGGTAGAAAAAAACTTTATTTACTAATCCACCACTTCTTTTAAAGTCAGGTTCAATAACTTTGATGTTAGGATGCAATTCATAAAATGGTTCGCTTTTTAAGCATGAGACATAAGTTACCTCAAAGTTCTGTTTGGCCCATTGATTTGCAATAACTGACAAAGCTCTTTCTATTCCACCCATTTTTCTAGATGGAGCGATAATTAAGATTTTCATTTTATTAATTTTCTATCCCAGTTGGTATTGGTTTTAATGACTTTCGCTGGTATCCCACCAATTATAGAGTTTTTCTCGAAAGTCTTCCCTGGAACAACACTTCTAGCGGCAACAATGCTGTCTTTGCCTATTAACGCACCTTTATTAATATAAACACCATTTCCTAACCAAACATGATCTCCAATAATGACGTCTTTGGCAGGGTTAATTCTAATTTGTCTTTCCAAGTCAATAATTGAATGGAAATCGGAAGTATTAATGATAATATCTCTTGAGAGCATGCAATCTTCACCGATTATAACACTTGTATTTCTCTCTCCAAGTTGAATTTTCACAGAACCAATTGTTGAGGAATTACCAATTTCTAGTTTGCAATTGTCAGACTCAATAAGGACATTCAGGTTTTCGTAGACTTTTGATTTTTCACCAAAGGAAACAAGATTATTATTTCCGTTGATTTCAATATTCGTTTTTCTAATAGTACAATCCTTGCCTAACTTAATTTGATTGTTTTCACCCTTTATTTTAAGGATTGAGAAAAGTATTGTGTTTGAACCAAAGTCAATTGAATTACCTTTTGGTAGGATAAGACGATAGTATAAATGCAGAATTCCGGAAAATAACTTTCTAATACTGTTCATTTTAATATTTATTTAAAAGCTTATCAGTGCTTGTAAACTTGACGTCCTTCCACTTTTTGCTAATTTCAGTAAGTAGTTGCTCAAACATTTTCAGATTTTGATCTCTCTGATTTATGTCTAATCTACCAGCGAAATTTATTCTGTGTGTTCCTATTATTGCAGGTTTTCCCCATTTAAATGCAATATCAATACTTTGCATGCATTTTGAAACCCAATCTACATTTTGGTTAATAGAGGGTTCGAATAATCCATTGCGAACAAAGTAGGATTGATTACTCTTGTTTTTTTGACCAATATAGCGGTAAGTTTTTTTGAATTCTTCTCCAGGCCTTGGTGTATTTTGTAAAAAAGAACCTTGAAAACCTTTTATACCTCCCGCAAGAAGTTCTCTTTCTACATTGTCATCCCAAACATAGCATGGAGCAATGCTGGTAATAGATTTATAACCAAAAATATCTCCAAACTGTTTTAGTCCTTTTGTTATATTTTTTTTTACGAATTCTAACTCTTCCTTATTATTGTGGTCATAGGCAGCCATAAGATTTTCTCTTCGGTTATGACTACCAATTTCATCGATCGCAAAACATTTTTTTTTGAATGCAAAATGATAGCGTTCGTCACCCGATTTAAGATATTCCATCCATCGAATTACATTTAAATGTTCGCTTCCATGAAATTGAGGGACTAAAAAGTTGTTATTCATTCCAACTTTTATTGCCTCCCATGCATCTTCACTACCTGGGTTGTTTTTATAAGTTTCTAGAAACGATTCGTTAAAATAATCTTGAAATTCACCATCTGAAATTTTCTTAAAATCAGGATTATTTAAAATGAAATTTGCTGTTAAAACAGGATAATTTCCTTCATGATCTTTAAATTTACTTAAAACATCAAATAATGCTTGAAAATCAGCTGTAGTTTCAAGAGAGTCATATCGAGAAAACGGATCGTTTTTTCTGATGAGTTCTCGATCTAATAACTCTTTTCTGGTTTGATTGTCAGGAATTCGAATTGCACCCCAATCGTCAGATTCAAAAATTATATACTTTTTTTTCAACCGTGCACCACGAGCATTAATGATATGTTTCTTTAAAGTAGCTTTCATTTTTCCTTTTGATTAAAAAATTAATCAATCATTAGTTCCGCCAATTTTGCAGAAGAGATAAATTTCACATCAGGCCATTTCTTTTGAACAGCGCTAAGTAAAACCTCTAATTTTTGTAAGGATTGCGTTCTGTTCTCTTCAAAAATACTCCCAATAAAATTTTCGCGATGTGAACTTATAACTGCCGGTTTCCCCCAGCGAAACGCAATTTCAATTTCTGCTAAACATTTATTTATCCAATCAAAATCTTGATTTCTTGCAGGTTCAAACTTACAGTTTCTTCTCCAGTGAACTTGTCCTAATTTGTTTGTACTTCCCCATTTTTTATTGGCTATTTTATTTCCCCCATCAGTTGTTGGAATAAGTTGTTGACCAGGGATGAACTGAACACCTTCTTCCTTTAACATTGGTAAAATATGATCACCCCAAACACTTCCTTGTGCCATAAATGAAATGGATGGCATACCAAAAATATCTTTGAATATTTTCAGCCCGTCTCTATGAATGTCTTCTAAATCTTTATTTTCATTAATGTTATCATAAGCAAAACCCTTTAAATAATCTAATTTGTAAGGCTTGTTACATGTTGTTGATTTAGAGGAGACTACTGCTCTGTTTTCGAAAGCAACATTCTCCTTCTCGGATTCAGAATTAATTGCTTCCATGTATCTTTTTACATGAATGTGTTCTCTTCCATGGAATTGAGGAATATAAATCCCTTTTTTCATTCCCTCTTTAATTAAATCAGGAACTCCTTGAGTATGTTCATTACGCGCGTATGTTTCTAGAATAGTTTCATAATGATATTCTTTTTTATGAGTTGCTTCAATTCTCTCAAAATCTGGATTAGCAACAACATGGTAAGCCGTTAATACCGCTGAATTCCCATCTTTATCTTTAAATTTGCTCAAAGTTTCAAAAAGTGCCCTTAAGTCATCAGATGATTCTAAAGAGTCTAACTTATCAATGTGCAATTTATTAACAGAAATATTTCTTTTCAACAATTCGTTGTATACTTTTCTAGAGGGCATTCTAATTGCTCCCCAGTCATCGCTTTCTATTAATAAGTACTTTTGTTTTGATTTCCAACCAAATGCGTTAATGATATTCTTTGTGATTTTTTCTTTAAATGATAACATAAATATTATTATTAATTGATAAGCTCTTTTAAAAAGTTGTTCAAGCGATTCCCTTGAATAGAAGAAGAGAATACTGTTTCAGCAACTTTCCTTCCTGCATTACCAACATTAATAGCTTTCTCTTTGTTGTTAAGGACATAATTTAGGGTTTTAGTAAGTGAATCAATTGAGCCTGGATCACAAAAGAAGATAGACTTATTATTTTCTAAATAATTAGGGATTTCACCAACTCTTGTTGAAATAACTGGATTTGAAGTTGCCAAATACTCTCCTAATTTAGTTGGAAAGCCACCTTGGGCCTGATAGGAGTCAGGGCGTGGTAAAACCAATATTTTCGCATTCATTATAAGCCTAGTAACATCATCCGACGCAATTGGTTTTGAATAAACTATTCTTTTTTGTAGTCCTAAATCTTTGATTCTTTTTTGATGATTCGGACTGTCGTATGTCCAAAAACCAAATATACATAAAGTTAGATCAGTATATGTATCTGCTATCTTTGCGAAAGCTTCAATAAGTATGTTTACTCCATCTTTTTTATTATTCATTGAACCAACAAAAGCAATATATGGTTTATGGAGGTCATTTAGTTTTGGATAGTTTAAATCCAGATTAAAACGCCTTAAGGCAACTGTCATTGGTAAGTACAATATATTTGTTTTTTTAGAAACTCTTTTAGAGTAATAATCTATCAGATTATTTGTCATTAATGCTAGACCATCTAATTTATGGAGTGTTTTTTTGAAAAAATAATTATTTTGCTTGTTTGCTATTGATTTTTGCCAAAAATACTTCGTACTATTATTATGTAAATGAATATCTGGATATTCATTTAGCTCCATAAAATACTTTATATAATGTTGTTTTAGTTTAACGTTCGTAATCTTAAAGTTTATTAGACTATTTCCAATCCAAACTACAGTGTCCTTTTCAATTTTTTTAAGGTGCTTTTTAAAATTTATCCTTAGAGAATACCAAATTATTCTATTTGTAAAATACTCTCTTATTCTTCTATCCCAAATTGAAATGTTTTTTTGTGATGATAAATATTCATAGGCGATTCCATCTATTATTCCTTTGGAATTATATGTTTTATACTCATCTTGATTAAAATATCCTCCTGAAATCAATATTTTTATAGAATTACCTTTATTAGAAAGTTCTTTTAAAAGTCCTAAAGATCTATTAGCTCCAGCACTTAAGTCACAGAAAGGGTTTTTATTTGATAAGAATATTATATGCATGATTGTTTAATCTTTATTAGGATTTATTGCGGTTTGTGTGGATATAGTTTTAAGGATAAAAGGTGACGCTTTATATTTTTTGAAAATTTTAGAGAAAAGAAATATCATAATAATTGCGCCTATAATATCTGTAGCATAAAACGATTTAAAATTTGATGAAGCCCAAAAATTAAAACATAAATAGAACCATAATATGTTAAAAAGCCCAATAGGCTTAGTATTTTGTGTATTTAAAAATAATTTATGTGTATATCTAGTGAAAATAAATAAAAAAAGTATTGTTCCATAGAATCCAAAATCTAGTTTCAAATCTAAGTATATAGAATTAGTGGTAAAATATCCAACTTTATCATTTTCCCATAAATAGAAATAATCTATCGGATTATCTTCAAACCCAACTAAATTACCTAAGGTTTTATCAACTCCAGTATAAGATGAAAATGGTAAACCTATATTAAATATTCCATTAAATGTAAAATATCCATAACCTAATTTGTTTTCATCAAAGGTGTCTGTATTTCTTAATTGATAGCCATAATAATGTGCGCCAGTGTATTCGATTATTCCTGATATAGATTTTAAAATTGGGTTATCAAAATTGTTGGAAAATGAATCAGCTTTATGGTAACTACTTCTTGAGTTTGAAATAAATGTAGAGAAAAGCATTAACCCTAGAAATATATATATTATTCTTTTAATAATCCATTTCTTTTTAGCCTTACTCATAACCCCAGGAAAAGAGAAACATAAACCAATAAAATACAGCTTGACACCAATGAATAAAGGATTCCTTCCTCCATTAGTAAGAACATAAACTATTGCAATAATCAATGGAATATATAAATACCTATTTGATATTTTAATATTTTCTTTAGCTAAAGCCTTTGCGCCAAGTAAATATCCTACTATAATCGTTAATATCGGATAGAAAAATTGGGTGTATTTTAGTAGACTAAGAATTGGATCAGCACTTGTACCTAAATAATTATTCTTATTGCCCGTATTTAAAGCTCTAATTTCAGAGATATTTAATGATGTTACTCCTAATTTAAACCAAGAGTATAACATAAGTAAAATTGCTCCGATTAAAGTTATCTTTAAAAGAGCTTTCAATACGTTCAATTTAATTTGAAAATTAAATTTCTTAATGGATTCATAACCATTAAAAGGATAGAGTGTAATCCAAAAAGTAAAAAACAAACTTGTACAAATTACAAAAACGTTAATCTCTAAAATAGAGGGAAGATCGACTATTGCAGCAAGATTTAGTTGCATTAATAAGTTTTGAGAAAATGTTGAAACCCCCCAAATTAGCGCAAAGTAAGTACCTGGATGAATAAGAAATTTTAAACCGAGTTTTTTATAAAAAACTATTAATTGAAAAATAATGGTTATTAAAGCTATTGAAAATAAGCTTGTGTTTAATATTTGCATAATATACTTAATCTAAGTTTTTAGAAATATATTCGTATACTTCTTTAGAATAAAAGTCTGCACCTTTTTTATTTAAATGAAAAGGATCAGAAAAGTAATGCGGAATGTTCAAATATTTTGTTGAGTCGGTAAAATTGTTAACCAATATACCGTATTTTTTATGTATGTTTTCAGAAATATAGTTATAGTTTTCTTTGTTTATATTTTTCGCATAATGTGGAGATATGAATATAAAAATATTTATATCGTTTTTCTTACAAATTTCAATAAATTCGTAAATAGCCTTTAATTTATACACGTCGATTTCGAATGATTCAATTTCATCATTTTTTATAGGTTCATTCCATTCTCTAGGTAATCCATAGAATCCTTTTGTATCGCTTCTTTGCGAACTTAGATTGTTTCTTATCATATAGAGTTGCTTAGAATTATAAGGATAAATAGACGATAATAATTTGATTTTTTCTGTAGAGCCTCTTAGAAATACAGCGTTTTTATAAATTTCGGATTTATTGACAAAAGGCAGTAATACACCTAATTTTTCTTTATCATGTTTTGGTCCAGCATCTTCAAAGTCAACATAAATTAAATCTAAAATTGCTATTTTTGGTTTGTTACGTTTTATTGCTTCTTTAAGGAGTGCAAGGTGAAAATATATGTTTTGGCCTCCAGAACCTACGTTAAAACAGCTTAAACCTAATTCTTCTTCAATAATTAAGGGGTTGTAATGATGATAAGCCCTAGATGACCCAAAAACCAATACATCTTCTTTGGTTCCAATTGCAGAGTAAATTAATCTGTCATGATTTATACTTTTTTCTGTGAAATATAGTCTTTCATAAATGAATCCTATGCTTTTATCCATAATAATTACAAATAAAACCATAGATATTAGATATTTAATTGCCTTTTTATGCATTTCTTTTAAAATTGGAAATAAATAAATTGTCCACCATCAAAAACACCCATTGACAGAATAATTACGATTAATAATGCTGATGCGAAAGCAGAAACTATAGGGTTCTTACTTTCAAAAAAGAAGTTTGAATTAGGAATAAATTCCTCACTAAACTCTTTAAGTAATAAAATTGATAAACCAAATAACCCAAAAATTAAAGTTGTGGGATCTACAAATGGAACTCCATAATTGGTAAATATTTTGTGTATGATGGAGAATGCATCTGATGTTGAGTTCGCTCTAAAAAACACCCATGCTATTGATACTAAGATAAAATTGAATATTATCATAATTGCTTTGTCACCGATAAAATTATTAACTTTCAATTTATCAAAACCTAATAGCTTCTGTATTGCATTATAGGTTCCGTGTAAAAAACCCCAAATAACAAAAGTCCAATTTGCTCCATGCCATATTCCACTTACGACGAATGTAATAAAAACATTTAAATAGTTTCTACTTTTTGAAACTTGGTTACCTCCAAGTGGGATATATAGGTAATCTCTAAACCAAGTCGATAGAGAAATGTGCCATCTGCGCCAAAATTCACCAATATTTTTCGCGAAATATGGTCTTTTAAAGTTAGTCATTAAATCAAAACCCATAATTCTTGAAGCTCCAATAGCAATATTAGAATATCCTGCAAAATCACAATATATTTGGAAGGCAAAAAATACTGTAGCTATTAGCATTGTTGTCCCATTGTGTGTTTCAGCATTGTTGTAAGCAGCATTAACTATTAAAGAAAGTCTATCAGCAACTACAAGCTTCATGAAGAATCCCCATATCATTTGCTTAATTCCTAATACTAGTCGATCGGCATTAAATTTATGTTTTACTCTAAATTGGGGTAGTAAGTTTTTTGCTCTTTCAATTGGTCCAGCAACAAGTTGAGGGAAAAAGGACACAAACAAAGCGTATATACCTAAACTTTTTTCCGCCTTAAGGTCACCTCTATATACATCTATTGTGTATCCGACTGCTTGAAAAGTGTAGAACGAAATACCAACAGGTAACAACAAATCAAGATTAGGTACTTCCCAGCGAATATTGAAGAATTCAAGTGCTTCGAATACACTTTCATTTATAAAATCAAAATATTTAAACGTAAAAAGAATAGAAAAATTAATAATGAGACTGATTGTTAAAAACAGTTTTTTCTTATTGGTACTACTTGATTTCTCAACTAAAATACCACTAGCCCATGTAATCAGTGTAGAAAAGGAAATTAAAACAGCATAAATAGGTTTCCAATTCATATAGAAATAATAACTTGAAATCAACAAGAATATCCATCTGAATTTGTGTGGTAATAAAAAATATATTAAAACAACACTCGGGAAAAATAATAAGAATTCTATAGAATTAAATAACATGGCTAATTAGGTAAGTGTGACATTAGATTATATACTCCAAACAACGCGATTAATATAATCTGTGTAGCTAATTATTATTCGAACAACCTTTTCAGAAACATTAGGCATACTATAGTCAGCTACTTCTCTAAAGTTTCGTTCTCCATCAATTTTCTGTCTTTCCAATTGAACAAGACCTTGTAAGATTCTCTCCGAATTCATTCCTACCATCATTACAGATGCTTCTTCCATAGCCTCTGGTCTTTCGTGCGCATCACGGATATTCAGTGCTCTGAAATTAAGTATTGAAGATTCTTCGTTAATTGTCCCAGAATCAGATAGAACAGCAAAAGAGTTAGTTTGTAATGCATTATAGTCGTGGAATCCTAGAGGCTTCAAAAACTGAATGTTTTTATGTGTCTCAATTTGCTTTTTCTCGATCATGTTTCTTGTACGAGGATGTGTTGAAACAATTACTGGATATCCATATTTTTCAGCGATTATATTCAAACTTTCCATTAATCCTCTAAAGTTCTTGTCAGAGCTAATGTTTTCCTCTCGGTGAGCCGAAACAACGAAATACTTTCCTTTCTTTAAATTTAACTTTGTTAAAACCTTAGACTTTTTAATTTGAGGTAAATAGTGATGTAAAACCTCAAACATAGGAGAACCTGTTTTTATTATGCGATCAGCAGATAAGCCCTCTCTTAATAGATATTCTCGTGCGATATCTGAGTAAGTCATATTAATATCAGCGGTGTGATCAACAATTCTTCTGTTGGTTTCTTCTGGAACACGTTGGTCAAAACATCTATTTCCTGCTTCCATGTGGAATATAGGGATTTTTCTTTTCTTGGCTGCTATAGCGCATAAACAAGAGTTAGTGTCACCTAGAACCAAAAAAGCATCTGGATTTTCAGTTTCTAAAATTGGATCAATATTTATTAGAATCTGACCAGCAGTTGTTGTCGCATTTGAACCTGCGGCATTTAGAAAGTGATCAGGTTTGCGTATTCCTAAATCTTCAAAAAAGACTTCGTTTAATTCGTAATCATAATTTTGTCCTGTATGGACTAAGATATGTTCGACTGCATTTGATGCGTCTAATGCCATTAAGACTCTCGAAAGCCTAATTATTTCAGGGCGGGTACCTACGACGGTAATAACTTTTAGTTTTTTCATTTTAAAATGGAACGCGGATGACGCTGATTGGGCGGGTTTTCGCGGATTTTTTTAATTAGTGTATAAGTTTTTGAGTGCTTGGTTTTGTTGCACGCAGATTAAAAGGATTGAAAGGATTTGTTTGGTTTGTATTTTGAACGCGGATGGGGCTGATTAAGCGAATGCTCGCGGATTTTTTTAGTTTGTATTTTAGATAGAACGCGGATGGTGCGGATTGGGCGGGTTTTCGCGGATCTTTTTATTTTGTATATGTTTTTTTGAGTGCTCAGTTTTGTTGCACGCAGATTAAAAGGATTGAAAGGATTTGTTTGGTTTGTATTTTGAACGCGGATGACGCTGATTGGGCGGGTTCTCGCGGATCTTTTTATTTTGTATATGTTTTTTTGAGTGCTCAGTTTTGTTGCACGCAGATTAAAAGGGTTCAAAGGAGTTTTTATGTTTGTGTTGTTTTGTTGCACGCAGATACAAAGGATTAAAAGGATTTTTTTGTTGTTCTCGTAAATGCTCGCAGGTTGTTTTATTTATTAAAATAGTTTGCTTCAAATCTATATTCGTCATTGATTTCTCCTAATTGGTGGTCTGACATGGCTAATAATTTTGAATTTTCTTCTAAAGCTTGTATGCTGTTAACATATCCATTTGGAATGCATAAGATGTCAAGGTTTTTGTCATCGAGTATAATTGTAGAGACTTCAGAGTTTTTATCGGGTTGCTCCCAATTGTCTATTTTGATTAATTTTATTTCAAAACTTCCATGTATTGCTGTAAACCAACGTTTCTCTATCTTATGCCCCTGCCATGCTCTTACAAAATTGTTGTCATTATTTTGTATAGTGTACATCCTTTTTATTTCGGAGGCGTTGAAATCGTTATTAAAAGTGAGTTTTCCTCTCTGATCTGAATGATTTTTTCCTTTGATTATTTTGTATGCCATGTTACTGAACGCGGATGACGCTGATTAAACGGGTTTCCACGGATTTTTTTATTTTGATATTCACGGATGTTTGGTGTTTTATTTTTCACGCGGATCGAAAGGATTGTAAGGATTTTTTTGTTCTTGTGTAAAATGTGAACTAACAATTTTTCATCCTTTAAATCCTTCTAAATCTGCGTGCCACCTTTATATTTTTACGCAATGTCAGCGTTTTTATTCAATGTAGTTATTTACGATTCTTTTAATGTTGTCTTTTATATTGTCAGTGTTGAAGTTGACCAAGAAACCAACTGGTATATCCGATAATTTTAAATAAGTAATAACTTGTTTGTAATGAACTTTTGATAATTCTTCAACTGATTTTAGTTCTAATAAAACTTTATTTTCAACTAATATATCTACTCTAAAAGCGACATCTAATAATACATTATCATAATGAACAGCTAATTCTACTTGACTCTTGGCATTTAATCCTGCTTTGTTAAGTTCGTGCATTAATGCAGCTTCGTAAACGGATTCAAATAGACCAGGACCTAAATTGTTGTAAACGTTGAAGATGCATCCTCTGATTTTATATGTTAGGTCGTCTAATTCCATAGTTTGCTTTATGTTGCACGCGGATTAAAAGGATTGTAAGGATTTGTTTTGTTTGGACTTTTTTCATCCTTTAAATCTTTAAAATCTGCGTGCCAATTATCCTACTACACGATGTCAAAGTAAGTATCTGGGTGCTGTGGATCAAAAACTTCGTTTACCCACATTACAGTAACCATATCAGAATCTCCTAAATTTTCAATGTTATGTGTGTAACCTACTGGAATGTCTAATACCTCTAGTTTTTCACCTGAAACACGGTATTCAATAACTTCAGAAGGCTCATCTACTTTTCTAAAACGGATTGCTCCGTTTCCAGAAACAACTAAAAATTTTTCATTTTTTGTATGGTGCCAATGATTTCCTTTGGTAATTCCAGGTTTTGAAATGTTTACAGAAACTTGTCCTCTATCTGGCGATTTAATGAATTCAGTAAATGAACCTCTTTCATCCACATTCATTTTAAGCGGGTAAGAAAACTGATCTTCTGGTAAATAACTTAAATAAGTAGAATAAAGTTTTTTTGTAAATGCATCCGATAAATCAGGAACTTGTAAGGTTGTACGACTTTCTTTAAAGGATTTAATTAAATCAACTATTGCGCCTAATTTGATATCGTGTTCAACTTTTACTTTGTAAAAATCACCTGATTTATTTGCTTGACCTGTCAAACAATTAATGAGTTCATTTACAACATCGTCTATGTAAACCAATGTCATTTCTACATTTGAATCATTTACTTGAATTGGAAGACCATTGGCAATATTGTTACAAAAAGTTGCAACAGCACTGTTATAATTAGGACGGCACCATTTACCGAAAACATTTGGGTAACGATATATAAAAACCTTGGCTTGCGTTTCTCTGCCATATTCCAATAAAAGATCTTCGCCTGCTTTCTTAGAAACTCCATAAGGATTGTCTAAATCTGCTTGAATAGACGACGAAATCATTATCGGACAATTGTTTTTATGTTTTTTGAGTGTATCAAGAAGTTCACTTGTGAAACCAAAGTTCCCTTCCATAAATTCGTTTTGTTCTTTTGGTCTATTAACCCCAGCCAAGTGATAAACAAAATCAGCTTGCTCACAATAGGTGTCGAGTAAATTTGGATCGGAATCTTTATCAAAACTTAGAATAATTAACTCAGAACCTAAATCTTTATGTTTAGCTTTTCCTTCTTTTATATTATTAAGTTCAACAACTAGGTTTTTACCAATAAATCCTGATGAACCTGTAATGAGTACTTTCATATTATTTATTTTATGAATAATTCATTATTAATTAAGACAATACTACTATTTAAGCAATTCTTGAAAAATCGGAAGACCCATCAATAATTTTTTCATTCCTTCAACATCTTGTTGTTGCGTATTAGAAGAGTTATAGTCTTCAATATCATTGATTATCTCTTTACCTTTAGAGAAATATTTCTCATAATTTAAGTCTCTATTATCTGCCGGAATTCTATAAAAATCCCCCATATCTTCAGCTTTAATCATTTCCTCTCTGGTACAAAGAGTTTCATAAACCTTTTCACCATGACGAGTACCAATTATTTTAATAGGAGTATCAGATTTACACAATTCCTTTATGGCTTGTGCTAAATCTCCAATTGTACCAGCTGGTGCTTTGTTTACAAATAGATCTCCTGCATTTCCATTTTCAAAGGCAAAAAGCACCAATTCAACTGCTTCATCCAATGACATTAAAAAACGAGTCATATTAGGGTCCGTAATTGTTAACTCTTTACCGTCTTTGATTTGTTGTAAAAACAATGGAATAACAGAACCTCTAGACGCCATTACGTTACCATATCTTGTTAAACATACAGTTGTGTTTTTCAGGTTTCTAGAAGCTGCAACAGCAACTTTTTCCATTAATGCTTTTGAGATTCCCATTGCATTAATAGGGTAGGCCGCTTTATCTGTGCTTAAGCAAATTACTTTTTGGACATTATTGAAAGCTGCTGCATCAATTACATTTTGGGTTCCTAATACATTTGTTCTTGTTGCTTCTAAAGGGAAAAACTCACATGACGGTACTTGTTTTAAAGCAGCTGCATGAAATACATAATCAACACCACGCATGGCTCTTTCAATACTATCGTAGTTTCTTACATCTCCAATATAAAATTTAAGCTTATCACTTTTTAAAGCATTACGCATATCATCCTGTTTTTTCTCATCACGAGAGAATATACGGATTTCTGAAAAGTGGTCTGTGTTTAAAAAGCGATTCAATACAGCGTTCCCGAAGGATCCTGTACCACCTGTGATAAGAAGTGTTTTATTTTTGATTTTCATATTTTATAAATTAGAAAATAATCTATGTTTAACATGGTTTATTTAAATTATCTATTCCAAATACCTTGAGCGGTTCCGTTCACTAGTTTTTTATATTGAATCGGAGCAATAATTAATGAATAATTTGAAATAACCAATAGCGCTAGAGGGAATGATATTAAGCCCCAATCTAACACTGTTATGAAAAGCAATAAAATAGGGAAATATAGAACAGTAGATATTCCCAATGAGATAATTTGTAGTTTTAGTTTCCCTACTCCATTGATAAACATATTGTAAATTCCACTAAAAGAAAACACACACATATATATAAATATGGTTAATGACAAATTAAATGGTATATGTAAATCACGACCTAGCCAGAAAAAATAAATTTGGTCTGAAAAAACAAGTATTACAGATGAAAATATGACGATTGAAAGCCAGATTTTTATAAGAGTTCGATTGGTTTTCTTAATCCACTCAATATCTTTGAGAGTCCATGCATTAATGTATGCTGACCAATAGGGAGCTGAAATTGTTGAAAAAGCAATGGTCATCATTGAAAATAAATTGTATGCAACGCTGTACTGAACTACCTCATCAGGTCCAAAGTATCTTATAATAATAACATTAGTTGTCTGAAATAGGAAAATCATACTAATCTGTATGAAGAAAAACTTAAAACCGATATTGTATAAATCTTTTACCAAATGAAGCCTAACATGAGTTAGAGACGGAGCTAGATAGCTATATTTTGAATATAACCAAATTGATGATATTAAGAATATTATTATAGGAATTATAGAAAAGATAACTCCTAATGTAAATAAATTTCCTTCTGTAAAATATGAAAGTAATAGAATAGTGATTAAAATCGAAAATTGACTTAATGCATTGTTTATCTTTGCTAAATACAGCTGCTGCATTGAATCCATTACTACGTTAACTAATTGGAAAACAAATCTTAATAGGAAGAAATATGCAACAATGTTGATTGTTTTGTATATAAGGTCCGCATATTGTTTATTCAGATTGAATATATCAACCCAATTTATGTTATCTGAAACAAGAAAATAAATTAAAGATAAAGTTCCCATTATTAATAACATAATTAAATATGCTGTACTTATAAGTTGTTTAGCTTCTTCTTTATTCTCATTAGCTAATGCTTTACCTAAACTGTTTTTTAAACCTGCTCCTAGACCCAGATCAAAATTTGAACTCCACATCAGAATAGAACTTATAGTAAGCCAAATTCCATATTGTTCAACAGAAACAAAATTCAATGATAGAGGGAGTAGTACAAGGCTTATAAACATAGAAGCTCCTTGCAAAAAAACTGAAATCACAATGTTTCTATTTAACATTTTAGACCTTATGTCCTTGTGATTTAAATATTTTGATATAAACTTCATAAATCGTTCGAAGGATTAATACTTTGAAGGGTGTCTTTATGGAATTTAATAAATTTAGAAGTATCATGGAATAATTTGAAATTTGCTCTTAAGAATTCCTCATCATAATCCCACCATTTAGTTGCCAATAACTCTTTTATTGTATTCTCATCAAATCTGTATTTTATTATTCTAGCCGGAACTCCACCAACTATTGCATATGGAGGGACATCTTTAGTAACAACAGCTCCATATGCTATTATCGCTCCATCTCCTACAGTGACATTATTTAAAATTGTACTTTCACTTCCAATCCACACATCATTACCAATTTTACACCTATTGTATTCTTCAAAATAATTTGAATCTGAATAAGTTTTAAATGATTTATTATTGGAGTAAAATGCTGGATGCGTGGTTACTAAGTTTGTAGGATGTTCTCCAACCCCAATTAAAACATTTGAACCAATACTAGAATAATTACCAACATCAGTATTTTTAATTATTGAATTGCTGTTAACATAAGAATGACATCCAATATTGGAATCACTTATTATACAGTTACTGCCGACAAAAACGCTTCTCTTAAAATTAACATTCTTAATTGAAGTATATAGTAGTATTTTTAAATCGACACTTTTAAAGGCTTTTAATTGCTTATAGTTTCTATAAACAGCTATAATTTTATTAGGACGCAGTATCTCTTTTATATAGGTTATTAACATTTTCTGAAATTAATTATTGTGCAAATAGGACAAGTCTCACTTCGCTACCCCAATAGAAGAATAGTCAAATCCTATTTTCTTCATCAATTCGGCATCCAATAATTTCCTCCCATCAAATACAAAAGCAGGCTTAACAACTGAATCATAGATTTTCATCCAATCATAATCTATAAATTCATCCCATTCTGTCAATATAGCGATAGCATGTGCGTTTTCAACAGCTTTATACGGTTCATTTACAACCTTAAGGAATCTTCTATTTTCTTCTGGACTTCTCGTTCCTAAATAATCTAGGTCATCATAAATTCTTTGTTCGCTAACTTTTGGGTCATAGACTGTAATTTGAGCTTGTTCGTTAAGTAATGCATCTGCTACATAAATTGCTGCAGACTCTCTTGTGTCATTGGTATCTTTCTTAAACGCCCAACCTAGGAATGTTATTTTCTTTCCAGAAACAGTATTGTAAAGTGTGCTTACAATATTATCAGCAAATCTTCTTTTTTGATAATCATTCATAATGATCACTTGTTCCCAATAATCAGCAACTTCATTCAGACCATAAGTTTTAGCTATGTAAACTAAGTTAAGGATATCCTTTTGAAAACAAGAACCACCAAACCCAACAGATGCTTTTAAAAATTTTGGACCAATTCGGCTATCCATTCCAATTGCACGACTAACTTCTCCAACGTTTGCACCTGTAACTTCGCAAAGTTCAGAGATTGCATTTATAGAGGAGACCCTTTGTGCTAAAAAAGCATTAGCAACCAATTTAGAAAGTTCAGATGACCATACATTTGTTGTCAATATTCTTTCTTTTGGTATCCAAGTTGCATATATGTCAACTAAGGCATCAATGGCTTCTTTTCCTTCCTCGCTTTCCTCACCACCAATCAATACCCTGTCAGGATTAATTAAATCTTGAACAGCTGTTCCTTCAGCCAGGAATTCTGGATTGGATAAAATTTGGAATTTAACTCCATTTCCTGTATTGTCAAGAATATCTTTTATTGCTTGTGCTGTACGTACTGGAAGTGTTGATTTCTCAACAACAATCTTATCTGATTTGGCAACTTTGGCTATTTGTCTTGCAGATAATTCAACGTATTTTAGATCGGCAGCCATTCCTTTCCCTTTTCCATAGGTTTTTGTAGGAGTATTGACTGAGATAAAGATCATGTCAGCCTCATCAATTGCTTTTTCAACATCCGTGCTGAAGAATAAGTTTCGACCTCGTGCTTCATTAACAATTTCTTTAAGACCAGGCTCGTAAATTGGTAAATCATTTAAGTCCTCATCATTCCATGAGTTAATTCTTTGCTGATTTATATCAACTACAGTTACTTTTATGTTTGGGTTTTTTAGAGCAAGTACTGACATAGTTGGTCCACCAACATATCCAGCACCTATACAGCAAATATTTTTGATTTTCATTGTTTTAAGGCTTTATGCTTTAGGCTATAAGCATCATGCTTATTTGTGCCTCTGATTTTAAACTTCTATTAAATAACTATATTTATTAACTTCAATACTCTCCTTTTTGAATTTTTCTTGAGATGAAGCGTTTAGTTTATCTAAATTATAGCTTCTGTGTTAATCGATTTATTCTGCCAATCCTTTAATTTCTGCAAAAGACCATTTGTTGAAGAATCAAACTCATCAGAATTTCTTCCATTTTTAATCGAATCTAATTTACTTTTCGAAAGTTCCTTTCCTAATTCAACTCCCCATTGGTCAAAACTAAATATATTCCAAATTATTCCTTGAACAAATATTTTATGTTCATAAAAAGCAAGTAGACTGCCAAGGTTATAAGGAGTTAATTTCTTGAATAATATTGTATTTGATGGTCTATTTCCTTCAAAAACTTTATAATTTTCATTTTTAGCGGTTGTATTCGTCAAACCATCAACTTCTTTTATTGTCCGTCCTTTTAACAAAGCTTCTGTTTGAGCAATGGCATTACAAATTAATTTATTTTGATGATCATCCAATGTTGAATGAGTACCAATTGGTATAATAAAATCACAAAGAATAAACTGTGTACCTTGATGTAACAATTGATGATAGGAATGTTGTCCGTTTGTTCCAACTTCTCCCCAAATAGCTACTCCAGTTTTGTAATTTACTGGAAGTCCGTTTCTGTCTATATTTTTTCCATTACTTTCCATCGCTGCTTGTTGTAAATAGGATTTGAATTTAGAAAGGTGGTGAGAGTAGGGAAGTACAGCTTCACTTTGTGCATTAAAAAAGTTAATGTACCAAATACTCAATAAGCCCATTATTACTGGGATGTTTTTATTGAAGTCTTCATTAACAAAATGTTGATCTGCAGTGTTTGCACCTTTTAAAAGTTCTTCGTAATTATCATAACCTATTGTTAAAGCAATGGAAATCCCCATCGATCCCCACAGGCTAAATCTTCCACAAACCCAATCCCATATTTTGTATATGTTTTCAGTAGGAATTCCGAATTCATTGGCTGCTAGCTTGTTTCCAGTTATTGCAATAAAATGCTTTCGAATAAAATCTTCATTTTTACATTCCTCAAGGAACATCTCCTTTATCGTATTGGCATTGGTAAAAGTTTCTTGGGTTGTAAAAGTTTTTGACGCTATTATAAAGAGCGTTTCTTCAAAATTAATTTCAGAAACTACTTCTAAAAGATTGGCACTATCAACATTACTGATGAAGAATGATTTAATTCCATCTAACCAATAAGGTTTTAAAGCCTCATTTACCATAGCAGGTCCTAAATCACTTCCACCTACACCAATATTAACTATGTATTTAATGTTTTTGCCTGTGTAACCTTTCCATTTACCAGAATGAATCTCATTACAAAGCTTTTCAATCCTTCTTCTCTCTTCTTGAACTAATGGAGTAATGTTTTCATCATCAACTAAAATCTCCTCATCTGAAAAACTTCGTAAAGCGGTATGTAAAACGGCTCTATCTTCTGTTTCATTGATTTTCTCACCAGTAAACATCGCTTGAATAGCCGCAGAGAGCTGACATTCATTTGCTAAATCAACTAATAATTCAATAGTTTTATCGTTTGCAATATTCTTAGAATAATCGAATAAGATTTCTTCGAACTCAATAGAGAACTTGTCAAATCGATTCACATCATTGTCAAAAAGCTCATTCATATTCATCGAATGATGAGTCAGATAATGCGCTTTTAGCTTTTTCCAAGCTTTAGTTTGAGTAGGGTTAATTTTTGGGAACACTTTTTTGTTGAATTGTTAACTTTTTAAGTCGTGAAGTTGGTTGTTTTGTACTATCAGAGACAGTCTTCAATTATGCAACTGATGATTTGCAAAAATGGACTAAATCTTTTTCTACAATCTGCTCAGGGTTGTAATCATTAATTTCATCAAAATGAAACACCCCTAAACTATTGTATAATCCATTTGAATTTTCACTTTCAATGGTCTCTAATCGTTGTATTTCAGCTATACTGCTATTGTTCACAATTATACTTATTCCGCTTTTTAAATGAGGTTCACTCAGTTTATGAATAACTATTCCATCCTTACAAAAAGTTAATTGACTTGTAATTAGTGGTTGTGGAATAGGGGAGTTACTACTAGCATTGTATTGATTCACTTTTTCTTTTAGCAATTTATGATATTGTTCTTCTAAAGCAATCCATTGATTTTTAAGTTGTGTATTCATTTGATTTGGTTTTATTGGTTATTCGGTTATTTGGTAAATCGTGTATTCGTAAATTTGTGAATTTATTGGTTTGCCATTTCAAAACGACTTTACAAATTTACAGTTTCACGAATTTACATCGTATAAATTAAAGTCTCCCACCAGCATTTGGTAATACACCTTTCACATCATACACAATACCATCTTTAGATTTCAATTTCTCTAAATCTAAATTTAAAAATTCATTGTGGGCTACAGTTAAAACGATAGCATCAAATGGTCCTTGAGGCATTGTTTGTGTTGTTTGCAAATTGTATTCATGTTGAACTTCTTTTGGAGAAGCTAAAGGGTCATAAATAGTGATATCCGCAGCATATTGTTTTAATTCTTTTACAACATCAACTACTTTAGTGTTGCGTACATCAGGACAGTTTTCTTTAAAAGTGATTCCTAAAATCAAAATTTTAGAACCTTTAACTTTTAAATCATTGTTTAACATGAGTTTTACTATCTCTGAAGCTACAAAAGCTCCCATAGAATCATTCATTCGACGTCCGGCTAAAATGATTTCAGGATGATATCCTAATTCCTGTGCTTTCTGTGCCAAGTAATAAGGGTCAACACCAATACAATGTCCACCAACTAATCCTGGCTTGAAAGGTAGAAAGTTCCATTTAGTACCAGCAGCTTCTAAAACAGCTTTTGTATCAATCCCCATGAGATTAAAAATCTTAGCCAATTCGTTTACAAAAGCAATGTTCACATCACGTTGAGAGTTTTCTATCACTTTCGCTGCTTCTGCAACTTTAATAGTAGGAGCTAAGTGAGTTCCTGCCGTAATAACAGATTTATATAATTGATCTACTATCTGACCAATTTCAGGAGTGGATCCTGCGGTTACCTTTAATATTTTTTCAACGGTATGTTCTTTATCTCCTGGATTAATACGTTCTGGTGAATATCCCGCAAAGAAATCTTCATTGAACTTCAAACCAGAAATACGCTCCAAAACTGGAACACATTCATCTTCGGTTACCCCAGGATAAACAGTAGATTCGTAAATAACGATATCACCTTTCTTTAAAACCTTAGCAACAGTCTCACTTGACTTGTACAAAGGAGTTAAATCTGGACGATTATTTTTGTCTACTGGTGTTGGAACAGTAATTATATAGATATTAGCATCATTAATATCATCTAAATCATAAGAGCAATAAAGGCCATTTTCATTTGAGGGAGAATTAACTAATACTTTTTGCAAAACATCATCAGCAACTTCCAAAGTAGAGTCTGTTCCCGTTCTTAATTCTTCTATTCTAGGTTGATTAATATCAAATCCAATTACAGGATATTTTGTAGCGAATAGTCGTGCTAAAGGGAGTCCTACATATCCTAAACCGATAATGGCGATTTTGTTTTTTGAGTTCATATGGTAAATTTGGTTATTCGGTTATTCGACTATTCAACTATTCAATTATTCAACTATTCAATTATTCAACTATTCAGTTTTCGGTTGTTCTCGACACTTCGGCTTCGCTCAGTGCTGGCAAGCTCGAACTTGAAACAAATTGATAATTCGGTTTTGCTCAGCAGAACTATCGAAGGGCCGGGTGGTTATTTAACTCATTAAAAACTCGCGTAAGCTTTCATTTTGGATACCTTCTACCGTATTTCCTGAAAAGCTTTCTAATGTAATCACTTTTTTAGGATAGTTGTCTTTTATTTGTTTGAGGTTGCCAAATTCACGTGCTAAAGTAGCCTCATCGTTTAAACTAAGTGCCACTTGCAGGTATAGCTTTTCACCATCTTTTTCAGCAACAAAATCAATTTCTTTCTTTCCTAAGGTGCCAACTAGCACTTTGTATCCTTTAAAAACGAGGTGATTGTACACCACATTCTCCATGATCTTTCCACGGTCTTCTAATCGGTATCCCCAAAGACCATTTCTAATTCCTAAATTTTCGAAATAATATTTTTCACCAATTTCAAAGAGTCGTTTTCCTACCAGATCGTAACGCCCGACCTTATGTACTAAAAATGCATTGACAAGGTGTTGAATATAGTTTTGAACTTGGTTAGGCGCCATTTTTATTTGTTGAGATTTTAAAAAGTCACTAATCTTTTTAGCAGAAAATAAACTTCCAGTATATGCCGCTAAAAACAGTACCAATTGTTCTAGAAAATTCACATTTCGGATTGCGTATCTATTGATGATATCCCTATAGACAATACTTTGGTAGATATTTTTCAAATATTCAAAAACAATTTCATCCTTTAACTCTAAATGAATCAAGTACGGAAGACCTCCATATTTCAAATATTTGTATAAACTCGCTTCACTTTCTGTAAGCTCATGAAAGGCTAAAAACTCAGGGTAAGAGAGGCTAAATATCTCTACAGCAATGTATCTCCCACTTAAATGCCCTGCAATATCTCCTGATAATAAATTTGCATTGCTCCCCGTACAATATATATCTAAATTTTCTTGAAGTAAAAGCGAGCGAAGTGCATCTCCAAAGTTTTCTATATCCTGAATTTCATCAATAAACACATAGGTTTTTCTAGATTCAGCAGCTTTTTCTAGCACATATTCATTTAAATCTGAAGCTGTCTTTAAAAAAGAAAAGGCTAAATCTTCTTTGTTAATGTAAAGAATTTCAGCTTTCTGATCTTGCTCTACAACCAACTGAATAATTTGATAAAGCAAATAACTTTTACCCACGCGCCGTTGCCCAGTTAAGACTTTTATTATCGGTTTCCCAATAAATGGTTTAATCTTATCTAAATACGCTGGGCGTTTGCGAATATTGCTCGGTATACTTCTGTCATTTATTTTCACTGTGATTTTAGTTTTGTGTAAATATAATGAAAGTTATAAGTATAGTTATAGTTTTTTGGTGTTTAGTCGATAGTCTGTGGTCTTGAGTCTATGGTCTTGAGTCTATTTTCGGTTGTTCAGTATTCGATTATTCGGTTATTCTCGACACTTCGACTTCGCTCAGTGCTGGCAAGCTCGAACCTAAACAAATTGATTTATGACTCTCTGTACTCGACACTTTGACTAAGCTGAGCAGAACTATCGAAGGATCTTTTTTTATTCTCTAAGATTTTTCCAATACCAATCCACCGCCTCTTTCACTCCTTCTTCAATCCTATGACTAGGTTCATATCCCAGCAGTTCCTTTGCTTTTTCCACACTCGCCAAAGAATGCGGAATATCTCCTTTTCTGTTTGGTCCATGTTTAATCTTAACTTTAGAAATCTCTCCATCAAATTTAGCCAAGTGTTTTTTCAACAATTCAGTTAATTGAATTAGGGTAGTGCGGTCACCCACGGCAGTGTTATAGACTTGGTTTATTGCATTTTCATTTTCGGTAGTGATGGCCAATAAATTCATCTGGATGACATTATCGATATAGGTAAAGTCACGCGAGAAAGTTCCATCACCGTTAATAATTGGACTTTCATGCTCCATGAATTGCTTTACGAATAAAGGAATTACTGCTGCATACGCTCCATTAGGATCTTGGCGTCTTCCGAATACATTAAAGTATCTCAAACCGATACAATTCATATTGTAAGTCTTACCAAACACATCAGCGTAAAGTTCATTTACATATTTTGTAATAGCATACGGCGACAATGGTTTACCGATTATATGTTCAACTTTCGGTAAATTTTCAGAATCACCATAAGTCGAACTACTCGCTGCATAAATAAAACGAGAAACATCAGCATCTCTGGCTGCCACCAACATATTTAAAAAACCACCCACATTCACATCATTCGTTGTGATAGGATCATTAATAGAACGTGGTACAGAACCCAAAGCCGCTTGGTGCAAAACAAAGTCTTTTCCTTCACAAGCTTTATGGCAAGTGTCAAGATCACGAATATCACCTTCCATTAAAGTAAAATTCGAATTCTCTAAAAAAGAAGCGATGTTGTGTTTATGTCCAGTAGCAAAGTTGTCTAGGCAAGTTACGTTAGCACCAATTTTGAGTAGGATTTCACAAAGGTTTGAGCCAATGAAACCCGCACCTCCAGTTACGAGGATGTTTTTGTTTTTTAAACTTGTGAATTGTTCTGTGTTCATCTTTTATATTGTGATTTTGGGAAGTGCTGTTGCGTCCTCCCCCTTGTCCCCCTTCCCGATAAAAATCGGGAGGAAACGTGATCAATAAGCCTTGAACTTAATGATAGTGTATGTTCTTTATGAACTATAGTTATTAAACCTTATTCTTTAAAACGGAGAGCTTGCAAACTCCTCCCGATGAAAATCGGGAAGGGGGCTGGGGGGAGGACTTTGTAATTCCTCTACTGTTCCCATTGTTTTTCCTCAGACCTCATTCTCTTTCGCTCTCTTTAAAACCTCTCGCTAGTTTCTCTCCCTCTCCCTGGAAAATCTCCGATTTTCCCACGGCTTCGCCCTCATCAGTCACATTGTTATTTCCAACGTGTTGATTATGAATTGTCAATAAAAAAACGGTTTTGCCAATTGGTGCTTGTATAATTTGATTTGTGTAGATAAGGACGGTTTGCAAACCGTCCCTACAACAATATCAAATTTTTCATTCCAATCATGTCAAATAACCACTCTGCGAATTATTAATTATCCATTGTTAATTAATCCTCCCGCATTAAACATTAATAATTAAACCTTAATAATTAACCATTAACCATTAAAAACTCCTCTCGCGTTAACCATTAATAATTAACCATTAATCATTAAAAATTTGGGCTACATAGTTAAATTCTCAATTTAACAACATATCCTAAATTTTTGAGCACCACCCAGCATTGATTCCCCGAGATCTTCTTCACCACACCTTTTTGCGGTTCACTTCCCAAGTTGGTAATGTCAATTTCACTCCCTTCTTTGAGTTGTTCAACCGAAATAATATTGGCTTGATTTTCACTCATTTCTTTCAATACATCAATTTCATGCTCACTCACTTTGGCGGGTTTCCCCATCCAAAAAAGATAGCGCAATGCTCCAGGAACTTCGAAAACGATATCTCGCTCTTTGTCCTCTAAGTTTACCAATATCATCGATGGAAGCAAAGGAGTCTCGACCTTTTTTATACGGTCACTCCATTGACGGCGTTCGATTCTGGTGGGGCAATAAGCTTTAACATCTAATTGCAGTAAGCGGGATTCCACTTTCTTTTCACTTTTAGGTTTAGTTAAGAGCACATACCAAGGCATTGCATTATTAATTTAGTTTGCGAATTTAAACATTAAATTCAAAAAAGGAAGTATTTAGGGAAAGAATTTAAAGAAAGAAATTAATAGATAATTTTCAATCCTACTATATGAATGACGTGTTATGAACGATGAATAGCAAATAGGAACGATAAGTGAGGAGTCGTAACGGTTTGTAATTATAAATGTTCTCTATCAAGACCCGTCATCCCACCATCGATTAAAATTGATAGTTTTACAATGGTGGAATCTTTCAAGAGATGAAAGGTGATTTGTTTTGATATGCTGGATTAACGCTAGTTGTTAGTATGTAGAACATTTTCGTCCGGTTAAAAACAACACTCTTCTAATAAGGGTATCTTTTGAACTTTACTTCAGGATGACAAGGTTTATATGTGGGGAATTGAAAAAAGGGAAATAAAAAGTTGATGCAGCGCATCAACTTTTTATTTCCCTTTTTTCACCCTAACCCCCACGGAGCATGTCATCCTGAAAATCGCTAAAGTCCATGACTTTACGATTGAAGGATCTTTACGAAGTGGAGGAGTGAGTTGAAAAGAGCTAACAAACAGTAAGGCGTTATTAATACTTTTTATTTCCCTTTTTTCACCCTAACCCCCACGTAGCATGTCATCCTGAAAATCGCTAAAGTCCATGACTTTACGATTGAAGGATCTTTACGGAGTGGAGGAGTGAGTTGAAAGAATGCTAACAAACAGTAAGGCGTTCTTGATACTTTTTATTTCCCTTTTTTCACCCTAACCCCCCACGTAGCATGTCATCCTGAAAATCGCTAAAGTCCATGACTTTACGATTGAAGGATCATTACGGAGTGGAGGAGTGAGTTGAAAGAATGCTAACAAACAGTAAGGCATTCTTAATACTTTTAAGCCAACCCCACGTAGCATGTCATCCTGAAAATCGCTAAAGTCCATGACTTTACGATTGAAGGATCTATACGAAGTGGAGGAGTGAGTTGTAAGAATGCTAACAAACAGTAAGGCGTTCTTGATACTTTTAAGCCTTAAACCCTAATTTATCACTTTACATTTATCATTTTTCACTTTTCATTTATCATTTTTCACTTTTCATTTCCCCCTAAAATTTTTAAAAACTCTTTTTGCACATCCTCTCCTTTATTCTCATTATACCAATTTTGCAATTCTACCTTTTGTTTTTCAAAATCAGCATTTTCCTCTTTAAGTTTTGTGAAAAGCACCTGACATTCTTCTGGACGCGGTCCCCAGGTATGTAAATCTTTCTCATTTTCATCTCTGATAATCAATTTAGGAATAGCTTTTCCACCATTTGTCAGATAATCATCAATCATAAACGGTTCAGTATCTCTCCAAACAATTTTCAAGGTAATTTTCGGATTAATTTCCGACATCATATAAATGAAAGGAACATTATGCGCTGCATCACCACACCACGGCTCGGTAATTAAATACCAAGTTTGATTTTTATCAATCGCTTTAATCGCATTTGTTAATTCCTCGTTGATCTTCGCCGTTTTCAACCAACGTTTTTGTCTACTGCGGTTCAATTTAAAATAATCCAAATACATAGGATCGTCATAAGGAGCCTGCGGTGTTTCCTGTGCTAATACTTCTTCGAATTTTGCTAAATAGCCCTTCCTGTTTGTTATATTATTCATTTTGTTTTTTTTTTCGTGATATTAATCATTGTGAATGTATATTACAATTTTGGTAGGGGAATGTTTATCATCTTATCAGTATTGATTGTGAGTATTGATTTTTGGGCTTTGACTTATTATTTATCAAACTGTAATCTCTCTTTGATTTTACATTTAATAAGTCCTCCCCCTTTATCCCCCTCCAAAGGGGGAGATTGCGATCACCTTCGATTTTAGATCATTAGTATGACAAAAAATCAACTCTGAATAAAACCTTTTAGCTAAAATCAAAAATTGAAACCAAAATCCTAATCCATTAGTAAAGTGTTGATTCGTAGCGCTTCCCCCTTCGGAGGGGGACAAGGGGGAGGATTTCGAAGAGAAAACGATTACATCAACTGGCGGATTAAAAATCATTTTTTAATACCGCTATCCACCAAGAAATCCTTATAAATCCACGTTGCTCGTATTTCTACGGCGGTGACTGAGCGTAGTCGAAGGGCCCGCGTTCCAATACAGCGCAAACCAACCACCAAGCCCCGAACCAAACAATTTTTCATCCGATCCCTATCGGATTTTCACTTTTCATTTTTCATTACTTTTTCACTTCATCCAACACAAAAGTACTCTTGATCTGATTCACATTTTCCAGCGCAGCCAACTTTCCTGATGAAAACTGATGATACGCTTCCAAATCTTTCACCATGACCTTTAATAGGAAATCATTTGCTCCACCCATTAAATAACATTCCAAAACTTCTGGGAGCTTTCTAATTTCTTCTTTGAAAATTTCAATTTCCTTTAATTTTTGGACATCTAATGAAACAGAGCAGAAGACGAACATTCCGTTGTGCAACTTTCTATTGTCTATTACTGCTACGTATTTTTCAATAATACCCGATTTTTCCAGTTTTTTGATGCGTTCATATACAGGTGTTTTTGTCATTCCAACTGCATGTGCGAGTTCTTTTATACTCAATTTTGCATTGTCTTGAAGAAGGGAAATAATTTTTTTGTCTATTTCGTCAATCGTTGTCATGGGAAAATTTTCTTTTATGAATAAATTTTAAGATTTTAAAAGTCTATTTGATTTGTTTAAATATGGAATACAGTTCAATAATCTATATTTGCTTCAAATATAAATGTATTAACGTTAATATTTAACTTTGTACAGAACAAAAATCAATGTTATGAAAAAGAATTTTAAGCCAGAAAGTTTAATGATGAGCCACGGATACAAACCTGAATTATCAGAAGGTGCCGTTAAAGTTCCATTATTTTTAACCTCAACCTTTGTTTTTAAAACAGCAGAAGAGGGAAAAGCTTTTTTTGAATTGGCTTATGGTTTACGTCCAAAAGATGAGGGCGAAGAATTAGGATTGATTTACAGCCGAATCAATAATCCAAACTTAGAGATTTTAGAAAACCGTTTGTCATTGTGGGATAAAGCAGATGATAGCGCCGTTTTCGAAAGTGGAATGTCGGCAATCAGTACAGTATTGTTAGAATTCTTAAAGCCAGGAGATTTGCTATTGTACAGTTCGCCAACTTATGGAGGAACAGATCACTTTATCCATGATTTCTTACCGAAGATTGGGGTAGAATCGGTAGCTTTTCATGCAGAAGATTCGGAGGAGGAGATAAAGAAAATTATCGAAAATACGGGGAAAGCTGATCGTTTGGCATTAGTTTATATTGAAACTCCGGCAAACCCAACCAATTCTATTATTGATATAGAAATGTGTAACCGTTTGGCAAAGGAATATTCTACAGAAGAATGTAAAGCCTATGTGTGCGTCGACAATACTTACATGGGGCCTGTTTGGTCAAAACCATTAGAAATTGGTGCAGATTTAGTTGTTTATTCCGCTACGAAATTCATTGGTGGCCACAGTGATTTGATTGCTGGTGCTGTAATGGGAAATTCTGAATTAATGATTCGTGTGAAAACCTTAAGAACATTTTTGGGGAATATGGTGAGTCCGCATACGGCTTGGTTGATGTTGCGTAGTTTAGAAACATTAAAAATCCGTATGGAAAAACAATCACGCAACGCTCAAAAAGTAGCGAATTTCTTAAATACCCATGAGAAGGTAGAGAAAGTACATTATTTAGGATTAATAGGGGAAGATTCTCCCTATTATGAATTGTACAAACGCCAATACAACGCTCCAGGAGCAATGATTTCATTCAATATCAAGGGCGGAGAAAAAGAAGCATTCAAATTTTTAAATAGCTTGAAATTAATTCAACTGGCTGTGAGTTTGGGAAGTACAGAAAGTCTGGCACAACACCCACAAACAATGACCCACTGTGCAATCGAGCCAAAAGCAAGAGAACGCATGGGAGTAACAGCCAACCTTGTGCGTATTTCGATAGGAGTGGAGGATGCTGAAGATATTATATGGGATGTTGAGCAAGCTTTAGAAAATGTTTAAATGGGTCATTTAAATATTTCCTAAAGCTTGAGTAGGGAGTATAGAGTAGGGAGTATAGAGGCGAGATCAATGGCACCAGAGTAAGAAAAATTCATATATGAAATTTAAGGAAAAAGAACTCCCTATTTAAGGATGAAAATCATTCTTTGCTTCCTTAATCGCTTGGTATTAAACATTGTAGTGGTGCGGACGGTTCGGACTTCGGCACGCTAGCCACCTCGTCCGCTCCATGCTTATTGAAATTTCCCCACTATTTCCTCGAAATGCTCAGGCAACCCCGCCTTAACAACCAACTCTTCCTCTAAAAAAGGATGCTTTATCCTCAACTCCTCTGCATGGAGCAACATCTTATCCAAATTAAATTCTCTTAGAAAAAGCGCATTTTGTTTATTACAACCATGCGGACGATCACCAATAATTGGGTGACGCAAATGATTCAGGTGTTTTCTAATTTGGTGCATTCTTCCCGTTTTTGGAAACGCCTCTATTACGGAATAACGTGAAGTTTGAAACTTTCCAAAGGGCAAAGGGATTTCAATATGCTTTAACAATCGAAATTGAGTTATCGCCTCTTGTTTTTTGCCAGCATCATTAATTAAAGGATAATCAACCAATATTTCATTAGGAAAATAACCCCGAACAATTGCCAAATATCTTTTCTGCGTGTTTTCATCTTGCAAAGCCATTTGAAAAGGATGCACAAATTCTTGATTCTTAGCAAATAACAAAATCCCAGATGTTTTTCTATCCAAGCGGTGTATTGGCGTCACCTGATACCCCACTTGATCCCGCAAAATCTGCAAAGCAAATTCCTTCACATCACGCGCCAGTTTCGACCGATGAACAAGTAATCCCGCTGGCTTATTTATAGCAATGATAAAATCATCTTCGTAAACTATTTCTAACTCTTTCCCCATTGCATTTTCAAAACGATAAATATAAGTTTTTTCACAGAAGATTGTTCGTTTGGTTGCCGTCCTTTGAATCTTTGAATCATTGAATCTTTGAATCAATTATCCATTATCATTAATTTACAACTATAACGGACGTTTTATAAAACGTCCCTACGTTGTATCTTCGATTGGTTTTTCAATCATTGAACGGCTTTAGCCCTCAACGAAGTTAATCATTGAATTTCTATCACCAAAATGTATATATTTATAACAGAAACTCTCCAATGAAAATTTTAAAAAGATCTGTTTTTGTTATTTTAATTCTAGCAATACTGTATGTTGCGGCTATTTTCACGCTTGAATATTATATTGAGAAGCAAATTGAAAATCAAGATGATTTGTCTTATTCTGATTTCAAAATGAGCTTTTCTGGTAATTTTATTTTCAAAGATTTGAAATTTAGCAATGAAATTCTAGACCTTGAAGTCGGGGAGTTAAATTTAAGTGTTGGAATAATGAAAATCATTACTTCAGATACCCTTCTCATTAGAAAATCCTATGCGAAAAATGTTAGGCTTAACCAATACAAGATGGATATCGATTCGTCTCATGTGGATTCCCTAAACTCGAGGAAAAAAGAGAAGAGTGTCCAAAAACCATTTGCTCTACGAAAAGTTCAAATTGAAGACCTTGACTTTTATTCAATGGAAAAAAATGATGAAGGGAAGAACGATACCATCACACGTGTTTTAGGTCTTGATTTACAAGCAACTTTAGGCGATTTAAATGATATTCAATTCGATCAATTAGAAAAGTTAAGCATTAAGTTTTTACGACAAAAAGCTGGAGATTTACATGATATTTCAGCAGATCACCTAAAGTACGAAAACCATCAATTTGAATTAGATAGCTTTAAAGTGTTTACGCGCTATACTAAGGCAGATTATATTAATCATATTCCTCAGCAAAAAGACCATGTCGAATTAGTGGTGCACAGAATAATCCTCGACAGTGTAGATTTCACAATTCAAAAGAATCAATTGGAAAAGATTGTATTTAACGAAATTCAGATAGACTCCTTTCAGCTTGATGTTTATCGTGATAAAAATATTCCAGAATTCACCCATCATAAGCTGACTTACGGACAAATGCTTCAGAAATTGGAATTCATTATTGATGGAAAAGCTTTGGAAACAAAAAAGTCGAGCATCAGCTATTCAATGAAAGGCGAAGATGGCCAATTAAGTCGAATCGATTTGTTGAACGTCAATGCTAAAATCACCCATATTCACAACATTCCATCGAAAAAACAGAACGCCATATTAAAAGGAACTTTCCAATTGAGTCCTAAATCTACAGTAGGAGTAGATATTTCATATAACCAATTCGCTAAAGTAGAAACCTTTCAGTTAGATGCACATGCAATAAATGTTGAAACCAGCGCCCTCAATAGCATGTTGCGCCCCACAGTAAATATTGAATTAAACGGAGTCATAAAAGAGTTGAAAGCCCACATGGTTTCCCACGGTTCAGCAAATGGCACATTTATGATTCAATCACAAAACTTTCAATTGGATATTTTCGACAAAGAAGGCGAAGAACGAAAACTTGTTTCATTTGTGGCCAGTAAAATGCTCAACCCACCCATCGAAAAAAGCAGTGAAGTCCACAATTTCGAACGCGATCCCACAAGATCAATGTGGCGCTATGCTTGGTTTTTCGTGCTAGAAGGAATGAAGAATTCGATTTTGCTGAAAAAATAGCTTGTTGGTTTTGGCTTTTGAATCTTTCAATAATAAACCCTTTAATCTTACATTTAACAATCTATATTTTTAATTTAGTAATAAATTCACACAAACAATTTTATGGAAACAAAACACGGTAAATTAACGCCAAATTCATTCTTGAAAAGCATCAACCTTATTTATATGGTGATTCTCATTGGAATGATGCTTTTCGGAAGTGTTGTTTTATTTAGCACATCGCCTATGGACATCACAATGCCTTCATCGGACGATTCCTTCTTGATTGCTGTGCCGTTATTTACCTTCTTGGGAGTTGTTTTAGGCAGAGTGGTTTACAAACGGAATTTGGATTTTTTGATAATAGAGAAAAGTTTAAAAGAGAAGTTGTTAGGATTCCAAAAAGCATTAATCATTAAGTTTATCTTGGTGGGAATCCCCTTTCTAGTTGGTGTTGTAGCTGTGATTTCCAGTAATAATATGTTTTATATGATGATTTCAGGAACTTTAGTAATGTATTTTATGACACTAAAACCGACAAAAAACAAAGTGATCAAAGATCTTGACTTAAAAGATGAATTGGCACTTCAATTTAAAAATGGTGAGGAAATTTTAAATTAAATACGAATTATTTGAAAACGTCCACCACAAAAGTGCATCAAAAGAAGAGAAAAAGACTCTTAGTTTCAATCTTAATTATATTGATTCTTCCCGTTCTGTTTGTTTATTTTTCAAATGTTTTAGTTCGAAATTCGGCTGAAGGGAAAACTTTTTATGATCACGAAAAAATGGAAGCCAATAAAGTTGGGATGGTGCTTGGAACTGCAAAGTATATGGTGAAAGGAGGGATTAATCTCTATTTCAAATACCGAATAGAGGCAACAGTTCGATTGTATGAAAGTGGAAAAATCAACTTTATTCTCGTGAGTGGCGACAACAGCACAAAGTATTACAACGAACCAGAGGCTTTCAAGGAAGAGTTAATCAAACGAGGCATTCCACCAGATAAAATATTCTTGGATTACGCAGGATTTAGAACTTTAGATTCTGTCGTTCGTGCAAAGAAAGTATTTGGTCAGAATAAAATCACCATCATTTCACAAAAATTCCACAATGAAAGGGCCATTTATCTAGCCGAACATTATGGAGTTGAGGTCATTGCCTACAACGCCAGAGATGTTTCAAAAAGTTATGGATTCAAAACACAAATGAGGGAGTACCTCGCCAGAAGTAAAGCCGTCCTAGACGTTATCTTCGGTGCCGAACCAAAGTTTTTAGGAGATAAAATCGTTATTAATGATGAGTTATGATTCTATTCCTATCGGATTAATATCTATCATTAACTTAAGTTCCTGGGTTAACTTTAAGAGGATGTAAACTGTTTGGTAAAATGTAATAATCTGTTAATGAAGGTTTTCTATCCCTGTGAAAATCGGGAAGATGGAAAAGGGTAGGACATTTTAAGCGTAATTTCTCAAATGAGTTATCACTTCCAATAATCACCTTATATCCAAGGTTATCAGTGCCCCGAAGTCTGTTGATTTGGGAAAACGCTAATGTTTCACTATATTTGCACAGGTTTTTATAATTCCTATCTTGAAAAGTCACCTTAATTGGACATCATACTTTTCTATAATAAAAGGCTATTAATAAGTCTTTTTCTATTGCGAAACGCAGAGTTTTTATTTAAAAACGAATTATTAATTACGCTTGTTTCTTTACTGAATGTGGAGAGATGGGTTCGAAAAATATATATATTATGAGTAAAAAACGTGTAGGTATAATCGGTGCTGGTCCAAGTGGGTTAGCACAACTTCGTGCATTTGAAGCTGCTAAAAAAAAGGGAGAAGAAGTCCCTGAGGTAGTGTGTTTTGAAAAACAAAGTAACTGGGGTGGTATGTGGAACTATTCTTGGCGAACTGGTGTAGGAAAGTATGGAGAGCCTATTCACGGAAGTATGTACAAGTACTTATGGTCAAACGGACCGAAAGAATGTTTGGAGTTTTCAGATTACTCTTTCGATGACCACTTTAAGAGACCAATCTCCTCTTATCCACCAAGACCTGTTCTATTTGATTACATACAAGGGAGAATCAAAAAAGACAATGTTAGAGACTATATTAAATTCGACACTACCGCTAGATGGGTTAGTTTTGATGAGACAACGAAGAAATTCACATTGGTATTAGACGATTTGAAAAATGATAAAACCTATTCTGAAGAATTTGACTATTTAGTAGTGGCTTCGGGTCATTTTTCAACTCCAAATATGCCTTATTTTAAAGGAATTGAGAACTTTCCAGGAAATGCTATTCACGCCCATGATTTTAGAGGAGCTGACCAATATAAGGACCAAAACTTATTGTTAATTGGAAGTAGTTACTCTGCCGAAGATATTGGTGTTCAATGTCATAAACATGGAGCGAAATCTGTGACTTTAAGTTACAGAACGAATCCAATAGGAGTGAAATGGCCGGAAGGAATTAAAGAAAAACCTTTAGTGACGCACTTTGAAGAAGGTGTTGCACATTTTAAGGATGGAACAACTGAAGAGTATGATGCAGTTATAATGTGTACAGGATATCAGCATAAATTCCCGTTCTTGCCAGACCAAATGCGTCTAAAAACCAAGAATAATTTATATCCTGATAATTTATACAAAGGAGTTTTCTTTAATGAATTGCCTCAATTGATTTATTTGGGAATGCAAGATCAATACTATACTTTCAATATGTTTGATACGCAGGCATGGTTGGCCCGTGATTATATGTTAGGAAAATTTAAACTTCCTTCAATTGAAGAAAGAAGAAAAGATATTGATTACTGGTTAGAGAGAAATGAAAACCTAAAAACAGGTTATGATGATGTAGATTTCCAATCAGATTATATTAAAGATATTATTAAACTTTCAGATTATCCAGGTTTTAATATCGATGAGGTAGCTGTAATGTTTAAAGAATGGCTCAATGATAAAGAGGAGTGTATTCTAACTTATAGAGACAAAACCTTCCAAAGTGTTGTGACAGGAACAATGGCTGAAGAACACCATACCGAGTGGATGGATGAAATGGACGACAGCAAGGAGCGTTATCTGTATCAGCCAGAAGAAGAGGAGGAGGATGATGTTAAAATGAATTCTAAAAGATATTAGTATTTAAAAAATAGTAAAAGCCTAGATTAGCCTGTCAAGAATCCTCTTGGTAGGCTTTTTTTTTGGTGATTTTAAGATTGCAGGTACATTATCGTCTTTCAGTCTAACATCTACCAGTCTAACATCTAATAGTCTGATTTTTGCCTCCTAACACTATTAAGCTTGTCATCCTGATTATCGATACAAAACCATGAAATTGGAAATGAAGTAAATTTTCTGTTACAATCTGCGACTTAAAGGGGTAGCCCAATATTTTAAATAGATGTGTCCAAATAATTACGTCTGAAAGGTCAATTCAACCACAAGAGCAACTACGGAGCAATTACAGTCATCTCACTTTGCACCTCAACAGAGAAATACCCCAAGGCTTTGTCTTTAAAATTTGAAATTGGATTGGACGGCGATGCTTCGAAAAGACCACCAGAACTAAATGATTCCACCAAGGTTTTTATAAATTGATAACGGTAATAATCAACGGAACTCAATGTTAATTGTATTGTGTCTTGACTTTCATAATAACACATAATGGGATTAAAATTAGTTTTACCATCAATAAGCTCATCAGTGAATTGTTGGTGAGTAAAGAAGCTGTTGTAAGAAGTGGAATTATTTACTGATGTTCGGCCTAAGTAATAGTTTTTTTCGCCAGCTGGATCTTTGAAGATTGGAATAAGTCCAGGGTGATTCCATCCTTCAATAGAATAAGTGCCAAATTGAATGGAATCTAGAATAATCTCAGAGGAAGTTCTACAAGAAGCTTCCACAATTTTATCTCCATCCATTAAACTCAAAGTATACGTAGTCCTGAAATCAATATCATAATTATCTAAACGATAATATCCACTGTCGATGTAATAAAAAATGCCGGTTTTTCCATTTTCATCCTCTAATGTAATTAAAAGGTTTTCAGCAGCAGTAAACTTTGGTGCCTTGGAATAACTCACCTCACGAGAAACCCGAATCTGATGAGAAGTTTCTCCTTTTACTAAAACAGCCTCAACAACAAGTCGGTTAAAGTCATTCTTGTGTTTTAAATCGATTTCCTTTTCACAAGAAGTAAAAAGAAAAATCAAAACAATGAAATGGAGATATAATAGAATGTTTTTCATCTTATTTAATTTTAAAATTCCATGTTATAGAAGGGACAAACCTAAATAAAGAGACTTGTTTAGCTACAGTACTAACGTGTTGACCATTTTCATATTTGTCTTCAAACAAGATCATAAACGCATTTTGTCGACCATAAGCGTTGTATAAAGAGAAATTGAAGCTGGATTCATATTTCTCAGTTGATTTTTTCTTCCACGTTAAACCTAAATCTAAACGGTGATAAAGTGGCATCCTCTCCTGGTTTCTTCCCGAATAAGAGGTGTAAGGGTATTCATTATCTCCTAAATAATAATATCCAGTTGGAAAGCTGACTGCATTTCCTGTATGGAAAACAAAAGTAGCCGCCACTGTCAACTTAGGATTAATATTGTACATTCCAACTAGCGACAAATCATGGGTTCTGTCTTGTCTGGCGTTGTACCATTCGCCATAATTAATTCCTTCAATTTGTCTTTCTGTTTTCGATAATGAATAAGAAACCCATCCTGTAAAATCTCCTTTGTTTTTCTTTAATTGAAGTTCCAAACCATAAGCTCTTCCTTTTCCATAAAGTAATTCTCCTTCAATTTCTTTAGAATAGAGAAAGTCAGCAGAATTTCGGTAATCGACTTCATTTTGTGTTTGTTTGTAATAGGTCTCAAAGTTTAGAGTAAAGCGATTGTTGAGTAGGTTTTTATACCAACCTGCTGCGATTTGATCTGCTATACTTGGCTTCGTATGGTAAGAGGTAAATAGAATAATATCCGTTGGATTTGAAGAAACAGAGGGAGAGAGGGTGTGAATATTTTGTGTATTTCTTGAATATGCCAACTTCACTGATGTTGATGGGGTAAAAGCATAAGATACCGCTAAACGGGGTTCAAGATTTAGATAAGTTTTGGCAAATTCTCCTTTCTGGAAAAATAATGAATCTTCTATACTTCCTTCTTCATTAAAAGTATAGGTGGATTCTCCGTTTCCTAATACAGAGAAAGTAGAAAAGCGCATTCCATAAGTGGTTTTTAGCTTGTTTGTAATTTGAAAATCATCAGAAACATAAGCGGCCATTTCTAGACTTGGCAATTTTGTTGAACGGTAAAATTCCGATTGACCAAAAAACGGATCATTTTGTGATGATTCTACTTTTCCTGGAATGGACTCATGAAGAATTGCATCAACTCCAAAGTTGATTTTGTGTTTTGTATTGGCAAACCACTGAAAATCCTGCTTTAAATGAATGTCATTAATGATTGAAGATATTCTAAATTTGTTAAAATCACCGTTTTCATAAACTTCTTCATTAAAAATACGGTAATCAAAATTGCTGTAAATTAATGATGTATTAGAGAAAAGCTTATTGTTAACAATATGGTTCCATCTAATGGTTCCCGTTTTGTTCCCCCATTGAAGTCCCATAGCGCTTTCTCCTTGAATTGGTTCTTCGTTGTCATATTGACTGGTATATTTATCTACTATTTTGAAATTATCTCGTCCAAAATATCCTGAAATATAAATTTTGTCTTTAGGTCCTAAAGTGTAATTTGCTTTGGCATTGAGATCATAAAAATACAATTGTGTTCCCGATTGACGCAAAGGTTTGGAAAATCCTTTGGCAATAAAATCTGCGTAAGTTCTTCTTCCAGAAACCATGAATGAACCTTTGTTTTTAACTATCGGCCCTTGAACTGTTAATCGAGAGGCGATTAATCCTATTCCTCCATCAGCTTCAAACTTTTTATTGTTCCCTTCCTTCATTTTTATGTCCACAACAGAAGACAATCGTCCGCCAAAGTTAGCAGGTTGATTTCCTTTATAAAGCGTAACGTCTTTTAGTGCATCGGAATTAAATGTCGAGAAAAACCCGAGTAAATGTGTCGCATTATAAACTGTAGCTTCATCCAGTAGAATTAAATTTTGGTCAGCTGCTCCACCACGAACAGTAAACCCAGCACTTCCTTCTCCTTCATCTTTTACCCCTGGCAACAATTGAATGGCTTTCAATATATCTTTTTCTCCAAAAATCATGGGTAGATTTTCCAAATCTTTTGGAGTAAGGCGATCGACCCCAATTTCAGTATTGGTGATATTGTCATTTTCCTTTTTCCCAGTAATATTTACTTCGCCTAACTCTTGAAGCTTGTATTTTAGTTGAATATTCTTTTGAATACTTTTGGTGAGATCTAAAGTTAAAATTTGATTTTCAAACCCATAATAGGAAATTATAATCGAATATTCACCTTTTGGTAAAGTGAGCGAGAAAAAGCCATATTCATTCGTTAAAGCGCCATATTTATGGTCGGAAGTATAAATTTTCGCTCCAATTAATTCTTCTCCATTACTGAAATCTGAGATGGAACCACTGAAAGTAGCGTTTTCTTGGGAGAAAGTGAATAAGCTAGAAGTAAGTAAAGCTAAGATGAGTACTGCTTTCATTTTATAATTAAATAATGATGGTAAATATATATATATTTGATTATTAAATGTGTTTTAAAATTCCCCGATAAATTCCTCTAACAATGATGAATTAATGAATCACATTTTTTTAAATTATCAATCTTCAAAATACCAAATATGATAAATTAGCTCATTATAACCATCATTGAAAATTCTTTTTTCGAAGTTGTTCTCTCTATCCTTTTCTATAGATTTCGAATTTTTTCGTAATCCAGCATCTAGTGGCCTTCTAGGTCTTTCTAGTTTTTCCAAAGCCTCGATTCTTGCCTCTCTTTTGCGTATTTCTTTTGGAGTTAATCTTGGGTGAAAACCAACAAAACGACTCCAATGAAAATTATAATCTCCGGGTTCTTGAAGGTCGTAAGATTGATTTCCTGAAATTTCAGGAATTGTCCTTTGATCAATTAAAACTTTCCTATCATAATATAAATCTTTATAAGGATCGATGGTGTATTTATATTCTAGCTTGTGCCCTTGATTTGTATAGGATACAGAATGATATTTAATTACATTCTCGTTTTCATCAGTGAAAATTTGCACTTCTCTTTTTGTTATAGGAATTTTCCTATCCAAAGAGTCTTTCTTTTTTGGAATATTCCCCAGCACTTGATAAGTAAATACTTTTCCTTCCTTAGTTGGTTCAGATTTCATTTCTAAACTATATGTCGTATCCTTAGTTACCGTATCCATTTTATAATGAACTTCATAAACAGGGAGTTTTTTATTTTCGTTGTAGTGTCTTTCTTTATAACTTTGTTTGTTTAAAGGATATTCTACAAATACTTGCAATCCTGAATCGTTGATTTTAGTACTGCTGAAATAGTCATTTATTTGTTTTTTGACTTTGAGCTCTCCGTCGATATAAGTGGTGTCTACAGTAAGATTTCTATAAATATTATTCTCTTTCGATAAACAAATAATACTGCGATATAAACTTGAAGTCAGCATTGAGTGTTTTTTAACTGCTGAAATGGGTAATATCCCAGTGTACGTCAATGAATCTGTGTTTTTTATAAAGTAATCCTTTAATTCATTTATAACTTCATTAGATATATTAAAATCTCTAAAGTGCTCTACACTGTCTGTGGAATGCCCAGTACTAAATTCAGATTTTGACGGTTTTTCGATTTTTTCATCTTTACGGAAATGTATATTGTAACCTATCTTGGTTGATTCATTATAGAAGTTATGGAAATAATAGAACGATTCTTCATCGGTAAAGTTATTCCTGTTGTATACGAAATGCAAGTGTAAATACGATGTTGCCCCATTATTAATTTCAGTAGGCCAGTAATCTAAAGTTAGGCCATAAATAGTAGAATCTTTTCCAAAATTTAAGGTCTTAATATAATCCATGTCATCTCTCCAATTGGGTTTCCTCTTATGAATGAAGAATTCAATTTTGTCTAAAGTACTTGTGTCTTCATGATAGTCAATATTATAATTATAAGTAATAATTTGCTTTACACTTTGACGTCTCATTCCGCAGGAGACGAGTGTACTAAATAGTATAATTAATAACAGTATTGATTTCATCTGTGAATTCTTGAAATTCTAAATTAGCAATTAATCTTGAAAGGAAGAATTATTGGATTTCAGGAATTAACTTTTTATTCCTGAATAATTCTAGTTGGAGTATTAGAAAATCAAACGAAAAGTTTAAAGTTACGCAAATTGTATAACGCAAAATGTATAACGCAAAATGCGTAACGCATTTCAAATAAACCTAAAACATTTCATTAATCCAAAACGATGAAACTGCTATCAGGAGATAAATAAACTTAACTGTAAGGTGTGTGTTAGTTAGTAGGTTATGTGTCTCGGTGGTGTTTTTGATATTGCAGTCATCCCGATGTTGTTGGGACTCTTGACCTTTGGTTTGATACTTTTGAGCCTCTAAGAATAATTACCTTCGGAACAATTTTTTAAATTAAAAAACGTATATTTAATTGAAACTATTTGAAATGCTATGAAAAGTTTGCTACTTCTTATATTTATTACACTCATTTCCCATTCTATTTATTCGCAATTTAATCGTTCGTATGGAAACGGTTTACCTACCTCTGAGTCTTATTTTTCAAATTATTTTCATATCAGCAGTAAATAAAATTAAAATATATGATGCTAATGGAGCACTGGTGAATAAAATTGAAAATTATCAAGTAGGTGAACTTATAGATTTATATCGTTTCAGTCAAGGAGTTTATTTCTTTCATATTGAAGATGATAAGCACAATGTGATCAAAAAAATTATTAAGATTTAAAATGCTTATCGGGATGTTTATCAGTAAAGTGATGAAAAGAAGGACGGTTCATTGGGTGGGTTTTGGTAAAAAATGCTTCTCAAGCGCAGCTAGAGAAGCATTCTTTACGACCTGTAGAATCAACACTTTGTCATTTCGGGTCAAGTTAAATTTACGGGGATGGATATTGTATAAAACAATAAAATCCCAAAGGGATGGCATGCATTAACCTAGGACGTGAGTCCTAGGCGTAAAAAAACATGAGCGAGTCCGAGTCCTGAATGGACGGCATATAGTAATTACAAATTAATTTCACAATTTATAAATGCATCATTAAAAATGAGTTTGTAAGAAAAAAAGTTGCGTTTAAGAAATGGAAAGTTGAGTATAATGAATGGTGTTTATAGGATTGAAATTAGCTTCCATGCTATGTCGTCCTTCGAGATACTTTTTCAACTATAAATTATTATCAAATCGAAATCTCAAATTATAAATTTTAGAATTCAATAGATACTCAAAACATGATAAGATCAATTTTCATACAGTGATTCTGGGTGAAAAGAAGCTTAATCCCCAACTTTTGAAACTGCCCCGTCATTCCGATAAAGCGCAGCGCCGAGGTATCCCTTCTATATATAGTTGTTTTAATCTATTGGAATGGAGGTGCTTATCAAGATAAGGATAGAATCTCAATCATCAACCCCAAGTCAACCAATATTCGTAATTCGTAATTGAAAAATCCGTAATTAACTATGCGTTAACCATTAATAATTAACCATTAACAATTATTCTTCACCCTTCAACTTCTCTGCATTCTCCGCCATCTTCAAGGCATCAATCATCTCTTGAATGTCACCATTCATAAAGGCTGAAAGATTGTACATCGTCTTGTTAATTCTGTGATCTGTAATTCTTCCCTGCGGATAATTATATGTTCTGATTTTTGCCGATCTATCTCCAGAAGAAACCAAAGACTTACGTTTTTCAGCTCGTTCATCCATGATTTTGTCCAATTGAACTTGGTATAATCGAGAACGTAAAACAGTAAGTGCTTTGTCGTAGTTTTTGTGCTGTGAACGTCCGTCCTGACATTCAACAACAATTCCAGAGGGTACGTGAGTCAATCGAATTGCTGAATCCGTCTTGTTTACGTGCTGACCCCCAGCTCCTGAAGCACGGAAAGTGTCACGGCGAACATCTGCCATGTTTAATTGGATGTCAACTTCTTCTGCCTCAGGTAAAACAGCTACTGTAATTGCTGAAGTATGAACTCGTCCTTGAGATTCTGTTTCTGGAACTCGCTGAACTCGGTGTACACCTGACTCAAACTTCATTGATCCATAAACTCCCTCTCCTTCAACGTTCATTGAAACCTCCTTGTATCCAGAAGTACTGCCTTCGTTTGAGTTGATAATTTCAACTTTCCAACCTTTTTCCTTGAAGTACATCGTGTACATACGGTAAATATCTTCAACGAAAATACATGCCTCATCTCCACCAGTACCTGAACGCAATTCTATAATTACGTTTTTGTCGTCTTCTGGATCTTTCGGAATAAGCATAATCTTAATCTGCTCTTCCATGTCTGGACGTTGATGCTCTAAGTCATCCAATTCCATTTTCGCCATTTCTCGCATTTCTGGATCTTTCTCCACTGCTAGTAATTCGCGACATGATTTTATGTTTTCTAAGACGTTTTTATATTCTTCGTAAACTCTATCTAGTTCCTCTAAATCTTTGTATTCTTTGTTTAGCTTAACATAGCGAGCCATATCTGAAATAATGTCAGGGTCAACAATCAATTGACCAACTTCCTTAAAGCGGTAATGAATAGCTTCTAATTTGCTTAATAATGTATTATCCATAAATGTTATTAATATTCAAAAGTACCGAATTCCGATGTAATCGTAAGTCTTTTTGTTTCACTTTCTTCAACGCGACCAACAATTTGTGCATCCACATTAAAAGATTCTGAAATCTTAATGATGTCCTGCGCAATTTCTTGTGGTACGTAAAGTTCCATTCGGTGACCCATATTGAAAACCTTGAACATCTCTTTCCAATCCGTTCCTGATTCTTCGTGAATCGCTTTAAACAACGGTGGAATAGGGAAAAGGTTATCTTTGATGATATGTAAATTGTTTACAAAGTGCAATACTTTGGTTTGTGCACCACCACTGCAGTGTACCATTCCATGAATGTCTGCACGGTGATTGTCTAAAATTTTCTTAATAATTGGAGCGTAAGTTCTCGTTGGAGAAAGTACTAACTTCCCTGCGTTTAGTGGACTACCCTCAACTTCATCAGTCAATTTGTAATTTCCACTGTACACTAAATCATCAGGAACACTTGGATCAAAACTCTCTGGAAATTTCTCTGCCAAATATTTATGGAAAACGTCATGACGTGCAGAAGTTAATCCATTCGATCCCATTCCTCCATTGTATTCCGTTTCATAAGTTGCTTGACCAGAGGACGAAAGTCCAACGATAACATCTCCAGGTTTAATCTTGTGATTAGAAATCACGTCTTCACGTTTCATTCTACAAACCACAGTTGAATCAACGATAATCGTACGAACCAAATCTCCAACATCGGCAGTTTCTCCACCTGTTGAATGAATTCCAATTCCCATTTCACGTAATTCAGCTAGCAATTCTTCTGAACCGTTGATTAATGCAGAAAGAACTTCTCCAGTAATCAAGTTTTTGTTACGTCCAATTGTAGAAGAAACAAGAATGTTATCCGTTGCTCCAACACACAATAAATCGTCAACATTCATAATCAAAGCATCTTGCGCAATACCTTTCCAAACAGATAAATCCCCTGTTTCTTTCCAGTACATATACGCCAAAGCAGATTTCGTTCCAGCACCATCAGCATGCATTACAATGCAATGGTCTTCGCTTCCAGTCAATAAATCTGGAACAATTTTACAAAATGCCTGAGGAAAAAGTCCCTTGTCAATATTTGCAATTGCATTATGCACATCTTCTTTCCCTGCGGAAACACCTCTTTGATTATAACGATTATCTGCCATGATTCTTTTACAATTATGAAAGTGCAAAGATAATTAAAATTTAAGAGTTGGTTGTTGGAATAATCCAAAAGGTTTCCGGTTTATGTGGGATGTATTTGGTGTGGAAAGTAGAATGGTTGTTTTTTTTTGTAGGTGCTAATTCACAGAGAATGAATATAAAGGAGTAGAAGTTTGAAATAATTGTTAGATTTGGGTTGGAATATAGGTGGGATATGCGTAATTGCGGTAAGCCACCTGTTACAAGCAAGCAAAAAAAAACCAACATATGATATTAGATTTTAAAGAAATACCAAAGGCGAATACTGGAAACGGAGACCAAGATACATTTGAATTATTTGCTCGAGATTTTCTTGAAATTTTGGGTTATGAGATTGTTCAACAACCAGACCGTGGTGCTGACGGTAAAAAAGATTTAATAATCCAAGAATCAAGACACGGAATTTCGGGAATTACTAATATCAAATGGTTGGTCAGCTGTAAACATTATGCTCATAGCGGAAAATCTGTAAATGATGGAGACGAACCGAATATTTTAGATAGAATTAGCGTACACGAATGTGATGGCTTTTTAGGTTTTTATTCAACATTACCTGCAACATCGTTAGGGAAAAATTTTGACGGGCTAAAGAAAAAAACAAACATTGACTCATTTGATAGAGAGCGAATTGAAAAAATTATGCTTGAATCGCCCGAGGGAATAAGATTGGCAAGTAGATACTTTCCCGTAAGCTTTGAAAAATATAAGATTGAAAATCCTAAGCCAGCGAAAATATTTTCAGACGATAATAGTATCCATTGTGAGTACTGCAATGATGACTTACTTAAAGACAAAAAAGGGATTTTTGTAACTATGAGAAGAATGTCAGATCCAGAAGTAAAAGAATACAAAAAGGAACCTTACATAAAAGCATATTATAGTTGCAAGGGAAAATGTGATGCTATTTTGAAAGGAAAGTATATGCAAGACGAAATACTAATTGATGAATGGACTGATATTACTGATTTCTTATCACCCACAACTTATATCAAAAAATTAATGGCTTGGATGAATTCATTCCAAAAAGAAAAAGAGGAAATGACTGATGAGGCATTTGATAAACTGAAATACCTCTTTCTTCATTCGTACCCTTACATTTCAAGAGAACAGACAACTGAAGAAAAAGAAAAGGTCAAATTTTATCTACAAAGTGGACTAATGGACTGGTTATAAGAAAGAAGAAAGTCAGCTTGTAACAATGTATATAAAAAATAGGCGAAATAGTAATAAAATCAAGGGTTTGGCTCGTATCAAACTTTGTGCTTATCTGAAAGTTTAGTGCTTCGAAATCGCCTACTTTTCATATACTAAACGTTGGCGGTCATTCAAAAACCAAAGCTAAAACGAATAATTTTAATAGATTTGCAGAAACATCAGTAAAGAATGGATAATCAACAAAGAGAACAGATATTAGAAAATGCTAAACAATTTTTCAGGGATGAGATTGTTCAAAGTCACATAAATGGTGCTTGTAAAAGAGCAAGTAAACTTTCAGAGTATAATGTAAATCCATTTTTATTTAAATACTTAGCTAACTTTTTAACAGGAAATGACGACCCTGAAAGTATTGCAAGGGCATTGGTTTTACCAAGAATTCTAGGTTCATCTATCACAACCTCATTCGGTATGAAAATTCAGAATCTAATAAGCACCCTGTTTCAAGGACTTGGTTCAACAACACAAGGAATAGATATTGAGTTTATTGATGCAATAGACGGGAGGAAAAAGTATTGTCAATTGAAAGCAGGTCCAAATACAATAAACCACGACGATGTTACAACAATTACGAATCACTTTAATGGAGTTAGGAATCTTGCAAGAACTAACAATTTAAATGTTGGAATAAACGATATGATTGTTGGTGTTGTATATGGCGAGCCAGCTGAATTAAGTTCTCACTACAAACGAATAGGACAAAACTACCCTGTTTCTATAGGTCAAGATTTTTGGCATCGACTAACAGGAAAAGTCGATTTTTATTTTGAACTAATTGATGCTATTGGTGATGTTGCATTAGAGGTGGATGCTAGTAAAGTTGTAGAAACTACAATACAAAACCTTGCGAAAGAAATTGCTAAAAAATACCAGTAAAAACCATTTTACTTTTTTACATAATATTCGTTTAGGACTTTGATTATAGAATAACCAATCTCTTTCGCCAGATTTACAGGGACAGCATTCCCAATTTGTTTATATTGTTGAGAAATGGAACCAGCAAATTTCCAATCATCAGGAAATGTCTGAATCCTTGCATATTCTCTAACCGTAAATGGACGAGTTTCATCGGGATGACATCTTTCTGTCTGTTTCTGCGCAGGACTACAAGTTAAGGTTAAACTTGGTTCATCCCATCCAATTCTTCTAGCCATTCCTGTTTTTCCTCCTCCTAAATAAAAACTTTTACCCATATATTCCTTTTGAATATCAAGAGGTAAATCTCTCCAATACCCTTTTGGCGGCACTAAATCTAACACTTCTTTTTTGTGTTCAGGATACTTAGAGCCCTCTGATTTAGGAACATCACAATCGTAAAGTTCACCCTTTTTAAGAGCATCTTTTAAGTTATATATTTTTCTACTTGGTTTTGGATAATCAAAATCGATATCAATATCTTTTCTAATTCCAACAAGTATCAATCTTTCTCTTTTTTGTGGAACTCTAAAATTAATTGCTTTTAAAACTTGTACCGGAGCAACTTTATATCCGATTTCATCAAGTATAGAAATCATTCCTTGAAGTGTTTTACCCTTCTCGTGACTCAATAAACCACGAACATTTTCGCCAATGCAAATAGCAGGATTAACTTCCTGCACTACTCTTGCAAATTCATAAAAAAGTGTTCCTCTAGCATCATTAAGTCCTAACTTTTTACCTGCATAGCTGAATGCCTGACAAGGAAAGCCTCCAGTAACAATATCTACTTTATTTTTAAACTTTGAAAAATCAAAATCTTTAATATCACCTTCTAGAACATTCCAGTTAGGTCTATTATTTCTTAGAGTTTGACAAGCCCATTTGTCTATCTCATTTAGGGCAACGCATTTTAATCCTGACTTTTCTAAGCCTATTGCTAAGCCACCTGCTCCTGCAAATAACTCTAAAACAGAGTATTCATTTTCAGGTTCAATATAGTTTGAAACATCATCTTCAATAATTTCATCAAAAAGACTACCTAATAAGGTTTGAACATCTGATTTTCTGTAAACTCTATAGTTGGAAACAGGTTCTCGAACAGCATTTAGAATTCCTTCATTATCCCATCTTCGTAAAGTTTCCTTACTTTTACCTATAATTTCTGATGTTTCTGCTAATGTTAAATAATCTTTCATAATAACCAAGTTAGTAAACCTTACACAATGGTTACAAATATAAGAAGAGTTTTGAACTTAGCAAACAAAGAAATAAAAAAGAACGAACCACCAACATTATATAAGCGTAATGCGGGATTTATTGCTGCATTGAACATTTCGTCACATAATAAAACTTTAGATAAAATAAATATCTAGTTTTCGAAAACCCGCACTACGCATATTCAAACCGTTGCCATACATTTAAGAAAAATGACTTTAATCGATTTAGTAAATAGTTTAGAGAAGAAAATTCAAATCGGATTAGCAATCGAATTGATTGAAATTGGTTTGCCGATTTGGGAAGATTACAACTCTGAAAATCAAATTGAATATACAGACTCTGTTGTTGGAGTTTATCATAAAATAGATAAGGAATTAATCAGAAAATCAATTAAACTATTATCAAAAATCAATAAACCGAATAATATTCTAACTAAAAAAATAAACGGAATTAAATTGAAAACTCTTTATGATGAAATAAGAGAGCCAGTTGTGGCAAAACAGGATGATGATTTCGAAATCCCGCTTGAAGTTGAACTGATTTTATATTCGACTTCGAACCTAATTGAATATGTACACGGAAAAGAAAAAAGTGCTTTTAGTGAAAATTTGGCATATGTTTCTATTAACCAATCAATAGATGCGATAACCAGAAAGGGAATTTTAGAAACTGATGAAATAAAAGAAATACTGTTGCATGCGAAAAATGCATATGTAAACAACGTATTTAAAACCTAGTACAAGTTATTGCTAACAGAAAGTTTCGGGCATTTTTGCGAAGTCGCCAAATTTTTAAATTTTGCTAATTAAAAAGAATAATTTAAAAATTCGTCTTGTGCATAACTAAAACGAAACCTCAAAATACCAAACTCCCAACTCTTCTCCGTGCCCCTCTGTGAAAACCCTCCGTGCATCTCTGTGTAAAAACTTAACACCACCGGTGTTTTTCTTACCCCTTCTCTAAATTACTTTGAGTTATATAACCAAAAAAAAGAGGCTGCCCTTTCGAACAACCTCTAATCTACTTATGAAAACTTAACCTTATTTTTTATCCTCTTCAACTTCTTCGAAGTCAACATCAGTTACCTCGTCGTCACCAGCTGCGTTTTCCGCTCCTGCTGCTCCTTGGTCTGCTGCTCCAGCGTCGCCTTGCGCGTACATCTCTGCAGATGCTGCTTGGAATACAGTGTTTAATTTTTCTGATGCAATATTGATATTTGCAATATCTTTTGCTTCAAATGCTGTTTTCAATTCAGCCAAAGCTTCTTCGATTGGTGCTTTCTTTTCTGCTGGAATTTTATCTCCGTACTCAGACAGTTGACGTTCAGTTTGGAAGATTTGTGAATCCGCTTTGTTAATCGTTTCCACTTCTTCTAATTTTTTCTTGTCAGCTGCTTCGTTTGCTTGAGCTTCGTTTTTCATTCTTTCGATTTCTTCCTCGCTCAATCCTGAAGATGCTTCAATTTTAATTGATTGCTCTTTTCCAGTTCCTTTATCTTTTGCAGAAATATTCATAATTCCGTTTGCATCGATATCAAAGATTACCTCAATTTGTGGCTCACCTCTACGCGCTGGTGGAATATCCGTCAATTGGAATCTACCTAACGTTTTGTTGTCTGCAGCCATTGAACGCTCACCTTGAAGAACGTGAATATCTACTGAAGGCTGATTGTCTGCCGCTGTAGAGAACACTTGTGATTTCTTCGTTGGAATAGTTGTGTTTGCTTCGATTAATTTCGTTAAAACACCACCCATTGTTTCAATCCCTAAAGAAAGTGGAATAACGTCTAGTAATAATACGTCTTTCACCTCTCCAGTTAAAACACCACCTTGAATAGCTGCACCAATTGCAACAACCTCGTCTGGGTTAACTCCTTTTGAAGGCTCTTTTCCGAAGAAGTTCTTCACTGCATCCTGAATAATCGGAATACGTGTAGATCCACCAACTAAAATTACCTCGTCAATATCGCTTGTTGATAAACCTGCGCTTTTTAATGCCGAACGACATGGAGCGATTGTTCTTTCAACAATGTCAGAAATTAATTGCTCAAATTTAGCTCTTGGTAAAGTTCTAACTAAGTGCTTAGGAATTCCGTCAACTGGCATAATGTATGGCAAGTTGATTTCAGTTGTTGTTGCTGAAGAAAGTTCAATTTTCGCTTTCTCTGCTGCTTCTTTCAAACGTTGAAGTGCCATTGGGTCTTTTCTCAAGTCAATTCCTTCGTCGCTTTTAAATTCGTCAGCCAACCATTTGATGATTCTCTCATCAACATCGTCTCCTCCTAATTGTGTATCACCATCTGTTGACAATACTTCGAAAACACCGTCTCCTAATTCTAAGATCGACATATCAAAAGTACCTCCACCAAAGTCAAATACCGCAACTTTTTGGTCTACGTTCTTTTTATCTAATCCATAAGCTAAAGCTGCTGCTGTTGGCTCGTTGATAATTCTTTTGATTGTTAAACCAGCAATCTCACCAGCCTCTTTCGTAGCCTGACGCTGAGAATCATTAAAGTATGCAGGAACAGTAACTACTGCTTCGGTAACTTCTTGACCTAAATAATCTTCAGCTGTTTTCTTCATTTTTTGAAGAATCATTGCAGAGATTTCTTGTGGCGTATAAGTACGGTCATCTATTTTAACACGTGGTGTGTTGTTGTCTCCTTTTACTACTTCATAAGACATTCTTCCGTCTTCGTTATTCACTTCATCATAAGTTACACCCATGAATCTTTTAATAGAAGAAATAGTCTTTGTTGGATTTGTAATGGCTTGACGTTTAGCTGGATCTCCAACTTTACGTTCTCCCCCTTCTACAAATGCTACAATTGAAGGTGTTGTACGCTTTCCTTCTGCGTTTGTAATTACTACTGGCTCGTTACCTTCCATTACTGAAACACAAGAGTTGGTAGTACCTAAGTCAATTCCAATTATTTTTCCCATATCATTTTTGTTTATTCTTATTTTTAAATTCAAACTCATTCTCCTTTTCTCAATTCTTGTGCCAGCGAATAATTAAGGAAATTATCATTCATTTTGACATACTTTTCTGTTTTGATACGTCTATGCACTGACATCTTGTCCTAAAACTGTCACTGGTGTTATGTTTTTACGACTGTCAGACAATTGTTTAATAGATTTATTTAACTTTAGCTTCATGTTACGATTTGCGCTATTTCTTTATCTTCTCCTCGTGGCTTTCTCAGGAAAATCACAAGAGCTTACTTATGCCCACTCTGTTCATCATGCTTTTATTGAGAATAAAGGTCAGTGGGGAGATCATGTGTTTTTTAAAAATAAAATTGAAGGTGGAAATATGTGGGTGGAGCAAGGACGTGTTCTTTTTCAATTGCAAGATTATTCCGAATTAAACGAGGCGCATTTCTCTAAAAAAGAGCTAAACAATGAAAAAGACTTGACCTATAAAGAAAAGCTTATTGTTCTTGAGATTGTAGATGCTCTAAAAGTGAATAAAGTTGAGAAAAAAGGAGCGACTGATCACTACTTCAACTATTTTATGGGTAAAAATGAATCGAAATGGGCTTCAGAAGTTAGGGCGTATGATGAGTTCGTATTAAAAGAAATTTATAAGGGAATTGATGTTCGGTTTATTGAACAAGAAAAGCAAATTAAATATGAATTTATTGTTGCTCCCCAGGTTCAACCAAGTAGTATACAACTCAAATACTCATTTCAAGATGAAATAAAGATTGATAAAAAGGGAAATCTAATTATCAAAACCGAATTGGGTAATATCATCGAAGAAAAACCCTACGCTTATCAAATTGTTAACGGGAAAATTATAGAAGTTCCATGTGAATACAAATTGGAAGATGGAATTGTAACTTTTAAATTAGGTGATTATAATAAACGTGTTTCCTTAGTTATTGATCCTACTTTGGTTTTCGCTACTTATAATGGAGCCATATCTGACAACTTCGGAATGACCGCTACGTATGGATATGACGGGTCTGCATATATAGCAGGTACAGTTTATGGAAATGCCTACCCAATGCCAGATGCTAATGCCTATAATATTTCCTCAAATTTCACAGTAACGAATATTGGAGTAATTACAACAGATGCTTTTATTACAAAATATTCTGCAGATGGTACTACAATGTTGTGGTCTACATTTTACGGTGGAGGAGATAATACGCAAGGGACTGATGTGCCTCATTCATTAATTTGTGATAAGGACGATAACATATACGTGTATGGCACAACTTCTTCGCTAGACTTTCCAATCGTGAATGGATTTCAAACAACTCATGCCGGGGGAAAGCCTTTTTCGCTTGCGTATAATGGAGTGAATTTTGGAGTCGTTGGAACAGATATTTATGTGGCAAAGTTTAGTGCCAACGGTCATAATTTAATGGGGTCAACCTACATTGGAGGTGATGAAAATGATGGTGTAAGTTATAGAGTTGCAGGAGGTAATTATACTCAATTAAGTGCTTATGATAGTTTGACCACTAATTATGGAGATCAATTTCGTGGGGAAATCATGTTGGACTCAGTAAATAATATTATAGTGGGTTCATGCACACGATCTACTGACTTCCCAACTCTAAACGCTTTTCAGCCTGCCTTGGCTGGAAATCAGGATGGAGTAATTTTTAAACTGAAAAATGATTTTACTGGATTAGAATTCTCAAGTTATTATGGAGGGTCTAAAGCCGATGCAATTTACTCTGTAAAAATAGATTCGAGTCAAAACATTGTGTTTGGAGGAGGAACAACTTCCACAGATTTGAATATTATTGCAGGTGCATACCAAAACATAAATGCAGGCGGTACGGCAGATGGTTTTATCGGAAAACTTCAACCTGATGGCTTGGTCTTAACGAATTCTACCTATTTTGGAACCGCAGATTATGATCAAGTGTTTTTTATTGAAATTGATCGTTTAGATAATGTATTTGTGCTTGGACAAACCAGAGGGTCGGGGTTTCCTGTCATTAATGCTGCTTATTCTAATCCAAATTCTGGTCAATTCATTGCCAAACTTAATCCTGATTTATCAACAGTAATTGGGTCTACTGTAGTGGGAAGTGGAAGTGGAACATTTGATATTTCTCTTTCTGCATTTATGGTAGATATTTGTGGAAATATGTACTTCTCAGGATGGGGTGGAAGTGTTTTGCCTGGATCTCTTCCAATAGGTGGAATGCCAGTGACTACCAATGCTTTTCAAAGTACACCGCCAAGTGGATTTGACTTTTATTTAATGGTTGTTGAACGCGATTTTAATAGTTTACTCTATGGTTCTTATCTTGGCAGTGCCTCTTCTAAAGAGCATGTGGACGGAAGTACAAGTCGTTTTGATAAAGATGGAGTAGTGTATCAAGGTGTTTGTGGTGGCTGCGGAGGACATAGTGATTTCCCTACAACTCCTAACGCTTGGTCAGATCAAAACTTATCCTCCAATTGTAATGCCCTTGTGTTTAAATTTGATTTTAACTTAATCCCAAATGCAGAATTCATTGCTGATTTTGAAATCGGTTGTGCACCATTCGAGGTGAGTTTTAGTAACTTTTCATCAGATTCTGATAGTTATTTGTGGGATTTTGGACAAGGGAACCTGGATTCAACAACACTGGAACCTGTCATTACTTATTCTCAACCTGGAACTTATGAAGTGATGCTGACAGTGACAGATTCGATATGTTTACTAACTGACACCGCTTTTGTGACAATAGAAGTTTTACCTGCCATTGATTTGGAAGATATAGCAGACATAAGTTTGTGTGAGCCTGATACGATTACTTTGATAGCTAATGCAAATGGAACTGCCAATTCGTTTGTTTGGTCTTCTAATGCTCAGTTTTCTGATACATTGAACCTTTCAGTAACAGATTCTATTCTCACAGTAAACGATCCTGTTGTGGGATGGTACTATATTGAAGCCTCAAATGGATATTGTAGTGCTATTGATAGCTTGCAATTCTCATTTACGAGTGCAAGTCTAGTTTTAAGTGGTGATACTACTTTGTGCTTGGGCGACGAAACTGTTATTACTGCTTCTAGCGGTATAGCCGGAGTTAGTTTTATCACTTTCGATTGGCAACCAGATTCTATTATAGTTTCTGGAGATGGAACAAGTAGTGTAACCGTTCAACCAAATGTTTCTCAATATCTTTATGTAACCACAGAAGCAAATAATGGCTGTATTTTATTCGATTCAATTTTTATTGCGGTGAGTAATATAAATTCTGCAAGTGTGAGTGCAACCGCCTCCGAAACGATTGTTCCTGCTGGAACGGATGTAACTTTAATAGCCCAACCAAATGGTTATTCTTATTCTTGGAGCCCAGCAAATAATTTAGAAAATCCAAACGGACAAGAAACCAATGCGACGGTTTATGAAACCACAACTTACACGGTTTCTGTTTCTGATGGAATTTGTACAAAGACAGCATCTGTTACCGTAAAAGCTTTTCCTTATACTTGTGATGAACCCTTCGTATTTGTTCCAAATGCATTTACTCCAAATGGAGATGGTGAAAATGATGTTTTATACATCCGAAGTTTAATTGTAGACGATGTTCTTTTGAGAATTTATAACCGCTGGGGAGAATTGGTCTATGAATCAACTTCTATGCATGAAGGTTGGGATGGAACATATAAAGGAAAAGAAATGAATCCAGATGTTTATGATTATTATTTGGAAGGACATTGTATTGATGGTCAGGAGTTTTTAATCAAGGGAAATATCACATTGATAAGATAGTTGAAAACAATTAAATACATACTTGTTTTGTTGTTGTGGTCGAATATTGTTCAATCACAAGATATTCATTGGTCTCAATTTGACCATAATCCTGTTTTTCAAAACCCTGCAAATGTTGGCCGTTTTAATGGAGATTATCGCATCCATGCCAATTATCGAGATCAATGGAGAAGTGTGAGTGTCCCTTTTCAAACATTATCACTTTCTGGAGAAGCGAAACAGGTTTACAAAGATTTTAATGTCGGTGCATTTTTTACTAATGATGTCGCTGGAGATGGATCTTTTCGTACAATCGAATTTCAACCTTCAATTTCTTATGTCTATAAGTTGACGCCAGATTCTACCCATCTTCTCCGACCAGGAATTCAAATGGGAATTAATTTTCGATCTTTTGATGCTTCTGCTTTTACTTTTGATAATCAATGGAATGGGCATCAATTCGATCAGGCTTTATCAAGCAATGAAGTTTTTCAATCTCAAAAAAGAACAAATTTTACTTGGGGAGTTGGAGCGGCTTATGAGTTTCAAAAAGGAAAGCGCCAAAGAATTACTACAGGAATAGGATTGTTTAATATCAATAGACCAAATCAAGGTTTTTTTGGTGAAGAAATTAATCGTGATCTGCGTTTTAATCTTTTTGCACAAGCAGAATATAAAATTGGTTTTGATTGGGATGTTTTGCCAAGTATTCAGCTAAACCTACAAGGGAAATACCGAGAATTAATTTTAGGTTCTCAAGCGCGCTATATTCTAGAAGACAGATTAGGCGTATACCGTGCTGTCATGGCGGGAGTTTATATGAGAAGCAATGATGCCTTTTTCATTTCAGCTGGAATGGAGTATCAGAATTATTGGGCTGGAATTTCTTATGACATCAATACCTCAAGTTTAACGCCTGCCAGTAGAGCACGAGGTGGAATTGAATTTAGTTTTCGATATATTATTCACAGGTTTAATCCGAAGATTATAAAACACAGAGTATGTCCAGATTTTATTTAATATTTCTTCTTTTGCTTTTATCGACTGCTTCTTTTGCCCAGCAAGAGTTGAAGAGATATCTTGATTTTGCCAAAGAGAAATTTCAAGATGGAGACTATGTCTATGCCTTGCAGTACTATGAAAAGGCAATGAAAATTGATTCCAATACAATCAATATCTTGTGGGAATATGCTGAGACTTTAAGGGCGTACAAAGATTATCCAAAAGCAGCCTTCTATTATGGAAAAGTCTATAGTAGAGAAGAAGCCTTACTATATCCAGAGAGTTTATTGCAATATGGCTTAATGTTAAAGCAGACTGGAGAATATGATAAGGCTTTGGAAGTTTTTAAACTAGGGAAAAAGAAATACCGCAACGATAGAAGGGGTTATTTATACCAAAAAAGCAGAGCTGAAGTAGAGTCTTGCGTTTGGGCAAGGGCTAACCAAGGAGATTCTTTGGATTTAGTTTTTGAATCTTTGCCTCAACATATCAATACACCAAATGCAGAGTTTGGACACAGAATTCAAAACAATCAATTGATTTTTTCATCACTACGTGCAGATTCTATCAGTACAAGTGAAGAAGTTTACGATCCATCTTACAGCACACATTTGTATTCGTCACTTATTAATGAAGGTCAATTTTCCCCTGAAAAACGCATCGAAGAATTGGCTTTTGAAAATGTCCATACAGGAAATGGAACCTTTAGTTTAGATGGTGAAAGATTCTATTTTAGTTATTGTGGTGACGATGGACACAATTATAAGTGCAAGATTCTTGTTGCTTACGTTGATGGGGATAAATTTGTTGATATTGATACTTTAGGAAGTATAATTAATCATGAGAATTCAAATACCACAATGCCATTTATAGGAGAATGGATGGAAAGTGAAGTTCTGTTTTTTGTTTCCGATAGAGAAGGAGGTAGGGGCGGAATGGATATCTGGTACAGCTTTATTAAAGATGGAAATCAATTTCAAAAACCAATTAATATTCGAACATTAAACACGCTTGATAATGAATTGTCGCCATTTTGGGATAACAACACACAAACGCTTTATTTTAGCAGTTCTTGGTATGATGGTTTTGGTGGATATGATGTTTTCAAATCAAAATACAATACCTCTTTTGAAGCTCCAGAGAATCTCATGGAACCAATTAATTCCCCAGCAAATGATCTGTATTATTTCGAAACTTCAACAAGTGATTCTGCTTTCTTTAGTTCTAATCGCTTGGGCAGTAATTACAGTAAAAACCCAACTTGTTGCAGTGATATCTATATGGTGAGAAAGAAATTAATTGATTTACCGCCTACAATTGAGGAAACACTTGAAGATCTAAACCGCAGGTTACCTGTAACACTTTATTTCCATAATGACATTCCTAATCCTCGTTCTATGGACACAACTTCTAATGTGAATTACATAGATAGTTACAATGAATACATCGCCATGATGGAGCAGTACCAGAAAGAATATTCAGCAGGACTAAAAGGAGAACGAGCAGCTGATGCCAAAGATGACATTGAGGATTTCTTTCTTGAGTATGTTAAACAAGGAATCCAAGATTTAAACCAGTTTATTGGCTTGCTATTGATCGAATTAGAGCGCGGAAGAAAAATTGAATTAACGGTTAAAGGGTTTGCAAGTCCATTAGCGAAATCAGATTACAACGTGAATTTAACCAAAAGAAGAATTGCTTCTATGATAAATTACCTTGGAACTTATGATAAAGGTGTTTTTAAACAATATTTGAATGGTACAGCAAATAATGGAGGAGAATTAAGAATTGTACAAATTCCTTTTGGAGATTCTCAATCAGATAAAATAGTAAGTGATAATCCAAACGATAAAAAGAATTCAGTTTATTCCAGAGCAGCAGCAAGCGAAAGGAAGATTGAAATTCAGAGTGTAGAGATACGTAATGGTGGTTTGTAGGGGCGATTTGCAAATCGCCCTTACAAACCACCTGTGCAAACCAGCTGGATGTATCGCATCCAGTATTTTCAGGCGCACTGAAGGTGCAGCCCAATTTTGTTTCTGCCACAATAACATTAAGTCGCCAAATATGATTGAACCAATTAGAATGTAAAATGTACTAGGAATTATGAAAAGCATATTGACAATAGCAATGTTTATTATTCCGTTTTTGTGTTATACTCAAAGTGATTATAAACAAATCAATAAGTATTTAGCGCTTAAAAAAACGAAAAACGGCTATGTTTTTACGGATAACAAAGGGAAACAATCAAGAGAATATACCAATGTTAATTTGAAAAACTATGGGTTTATTGAAATGTCTATTAGTTACCCAAGAAGTCTGAATGAGATAAAAAGTCCTCAGCCTATTTCTGTTGATACAACTCGTTTTGAAAAATGTGGTACACCCCTCAACGACATATATACTAAATTGGATATTCACGTATTTCAATTGATGAAAGAACTTCAAATTATTGATGATTTTGAGTTTTATCCTTTCAGTGAGTTCACTTGGGCAGACATTAGAGATGGGAAGATAAATGATATCGGTTATGTCCTCAAAGAAGGTAAATATGCATTAGTTTCAACTCATGGGGAATTCCTTTCCGAATTCAAATATAACCACTCCACTTATTTTGACGATAACAAGCCAGTGATAAACAATTATACCGAAAATGGAAAATTAATCACCGTAGTATTGGATCATCTTACAGGTTTGGAATGGCTTGCCACAAGTGATAGTCTTGTTCGGTATTGGAGTCCGGAAAACTATCTAGTTAAGACTAATGAACATAAATACTTTCTAACCTATAAAGCAAAAACGGTTGAAGTGCCAGAAATATGGAAGTACGTTGAGTATTTGTCTTATGAAAGTTCACTGTTTACCTATAAAAATCTGTATTCTAAGAACAGATTAACAGTTGAAGAACGTGGTTTTATAACTTTTTCTGGTGAAAAGATAGAGCCAAAAGGTGAAATTATTCCTTACACAAATTTCTATAATGGACACTGTTTAGTTACTGAAGTTGTAGAGGAAGAGAAAAGATTAGATAATCAAGGCAATGTTTTACCTCAAAAGAAATTAAAAGTATTGAAAATAATCAACGAGAATTTTGAAACGATAAAAGTGTTGGATGAGGTGAGTTACATACGTAGTTCTTTCAATAAATACGGACAAATTGTTGTAGAAAATAAATACGAAACTGACAATAACTTTGTTATTGATTACACTGGCAAACACATCATTCCACCATCGGGATTCGCGAATAGAATAAAAGAAGTTTATGCAGGAATATATAGAATTACAGACAGAGCATATCCATCAAGCGATGAAAGTCGTAAACAGGAAAATTTCTACAATCAAAAAGGTGAAAAGCTTCTCAATAAAAGAACATTAGAAACCACATGGGATATAAAGTTTAAAGAAGGAATTCAAGAAAACTACCTTATTTACAATAATTTTAAATTTGTGACGCTAGATAAATCAAACAGGATTATTAACTCGTATTTCGAGTAACATAATTTAAACTAAGGGCTTATATTTAACTTTTTCCTACTCCAAGAAAGACAACAATTGTCATTCCGATACATCGACAAGCTCGCATCGACAAGCTCAGCGCACCGCAGCACAAGTGGAGTTGCACGCCTGAGGAAAAACTTTTTGGTTATTTGATAAATTGGATAAGTCCAAACAAAAAAATAGCGTTAAAGCAAAGCTTCAACGCTATTCATTTTAATTTTATTATCCAAAGACACTTATTTCAAAAAGAACCTCTGTCAAATATTATCAGCACGTATTAAATAATTAAACGTGCAATCTTTTATTTATGCATCTACTGCTTGTAAATCCATCTCACAAACTGGACATTGTCCTGGTGCGTCATAGGTTTTTCCTTCCTCACAATCCATTGGACATTGGTAAACTGCTTTTTCAGCTGCTTGCTCTTGAGCATCTGTTCCTTCAGAACCACATGCTGTAAACATCATTCCAGCTAAGAAAAACATTCCAGTAGCCATTAAAATCTTTGCTTTTTTCATAGTATTTATTTTGTAAAGTTTTCTTAAAAAAAAATCTCTTTAAATTTCCGAGAAAGATAAGGAATACCTTTAATTTAAACAAGTGAGAGAGGAGTTTTTGGATAAATACTGGTAGAATTATAACCATAACCGCTTTAATTTGAGCAAGATTTTAAAATTATTAATCTGTGTTGTTTTTGTTTTAAAAAAGATAAAACACTCTTTTACTCGCTTTAGCTATCTCAATCAGTTTTCTAACTTGTTATGCTAAGCATATCCTTACTCTTTCACAAATCATGAGTTAAAAATCACCCATTAAGTTTGAAAATTCTCTTGACTTAATTTTCATATTTAATTTTCTCTAATTTCAAAATAGCACTTTTTTAATTAAAATAAATACTAACTTTAAGTTGTATAACAGTCAGGTATTCAATTCTTATCGGTGAGGTCTTAAACACATAACTATTAATAAATCTAATATGAAAACAATCTTAACAACGGTCTTTTGTGCTTTTTTGCGATAGTTCCACAAGCTCAAAATATTTTTGAAGACAGCAATGGTAAATACGGAATAATGGATTTCAATGATAATGTAATTCTAGAGGGAAAATACGATTGGATAATGGAATCTAATGAAGGCTTAGCATCAGTAGAACTTAATAAAAAATGGGGTTTTATTGATGAAGCGGGAGAAGAAGTGATTCCACTTAAATATGGTGCGGCTTTGTCCTTTTCCGGAGGATTGGCTTCAGTTCAAATTAATAATAAATATGGATTTATAGATACAACTGGTAAAGAAGTATCCCTCTGATCTATGAATCTGCATGGTCTTTCTCTGATGGGTTGGCAGCCATTAAACTCAATGAATTGTGGGGCTTTATCGATCAGTCTGGAAAGACAATAATCACGCCAAAGTATGAAGAAGTAGGGTCTTTTTCCGATGGATTGGTAGCGGTCCAACTCAGCGGTAAGTGGGGATTTGTTAATAAGGCTGGGAAAGAAATAGTGCCTATAAAATATGACAATGCTGGATCTTTCTCAGAAGGCCTGGCAACAGTTCAAATAATTGAAAAATGCGGTTTTATTGATACATCAGGAACAGTAGTAATCCCAATGATTTATGATGAAATAGAATCATTTAGTTTCGGAAGTTCCTACGTTTCTTTAAACGGTGAATGGTTTTATTTTAATAAAAAAGGGGAGAGAGTAGAAGGAAAAGGACTAACAGATTTTTAATTTATCTACTAATAAAAGATACAATACCAATTTAAGATAACTATTTCCCGTTATTTAAAATCTAAATATATGCTTTAATTACAGGAGTTTATATTCAAGTGAAATGCGATAAACGTAAAAGAAGATGCTTAAGCATCTTCTTTTCTTAATATATAATGAATAATAATCTATCTACTTCAAACATTTAAAATAATCAAAAGGTTCTAAACAATCATTACATTGATAATGTGCTTTACAAGCTGTAGAACCAAATTGAGAAATTAACCGTGTGTTTTTTGATTTACACAATGGACAAGGAATCACAGGTTTTTTACCAAATAATACAGATTTATCCCCTTCATCCTGCGGTGGAGTAATTCCATATTCTTCAAGTTTTCTACGACCATCTTGACTCAACCAATCTGTTGTCCAAGCTGGAGAAAGAACCAATTCAACCTCTGCTGTAATTTCTTCCTCTGCTAATCTAGCCTTAATATCATCCTCAATAACCTGCATTGCCGGACAACCCGTATATGTTGGTGTAATTACAATCTTCCAATGATTTTTATCCAATTGAATGACATCCCGAACAACCCCAAGGTCAACAACAGTCAACACAGGAACCTCTGGATCGGTAACGTCCTCAAGCATAGCCCAAATATCTTCTGATGTTATTTCTTTTGTCATATCAAATCAATTATGAATTAGTCTACCATTCACTCCAAAGCGTTATACGTTAAATGATTACCTATAAACGTAAACCATTGATAAATAGCCTTTGAAAACCAACCCTATAGCGTTAACAGTTATTTACTAAACAATTAACCATTAAGAGCCCACCCCTAACGCGTTAAACATTAATAATTAAACATTAACAATTAATCATTAAATCTACCATTCCATCCCTGGATATGTCCTCTGCATATACTGCAATTCAGCCAGTAAATAGCCTAAATGTTCAGAGTGAACTCCTTTTCTTCCTCCACTTAACTGCCATTTTTCCTCAGGAAGTTTTAATGTGGCCTCTTCAAGAATAGCTCCAATGTTTTTATCAAATTCAGCTCTAAACTCTTTTACATCAGGAATAATTCCTTCCTTAATTAAGATTTCATCTACTTCATCTTGATAAAACAATTCATTAATGAAACGAGATAAATCTGTTACTGAAGTTTGCACACGGTTATGTGATTCTTCAGTTCCATCTCCTAATCGAATTAGCCATTCACTAGAATGTCTTAAATGATATTTAATCTCCTTAATTGTCTTTGTAGCAATTGCAGAAATTTGTTCATCCTTACTGTTCATTAATCCTTCATACAATAAATGTTCGAAGTGATCAAAGAAAAATTGACGAACAATAGTCTTTCCGAAATCACCATTGGTTTGTTCAACCAAAAGAACGTTTTTGTATTCTCTTTCAATACGCAAGAATGCCAAATCATCTTCAGTTCTTCCTTTGTCTTCAACTTTAGCAGCGTATTTATATAGTTCTGTTGCTTGACCAATTAAATCAAGTGAGATATTCGTTAAAGCAATGTCTTCTTCAAGGATAGGTCCGTGTCCACACCACTCCGATAAACGATGACCAAGTATCAAGCTGTCATCCGCCTTACGCAATAAAAATTCAAATAATGCTTCTTGTTTTGTCATTTTTGTGGCTTACATGTGTTTGATTCCTTCTGGTACTTCATAAAATGTTGGGTGACGGTAAATTTTTGAATTTGCTGGTTCAAAAAGTGGTCCTGCTTCAGACGGATCTGATGCAACTATATTTGCCGATTCTACAACCCAAATACTTATTCCTTCACTGCGACGCGTGTAAACGTCACGTGCATTGTTTACTGCCATTTCTGCATCTGAAGCACGTAAACTTCCTACATGTTTATGACTTAATCCTTGTTTACTTCGGATAAAAACTTCCCAAAGTGGCCATTCTTTTTTGCTCATAATTTCTATTCTTAAATATTATTTAGGATCTTTTTAAGATGCTTTTTTATTTCGTCTCGCTCTTTTTTCAGCATAAACATTTGCAGCTTCTCTAACCCACATTCCATCTTCTTTCGCTTTCTTACGTGCTGCAACTCGTTCTGTGTTACAAGGTCCATAACCTTTTACAACTTGCCAGAATTCTTCCCAATCAATTTCTCCAAAGTCATAATGACCTGTTTCTTCATTGAACTTAAGGTCTTTATCTGGAATTTTTAAACCAATTAATTCAGCTTGTGGAACTGTGGCGTCAACAAACATTTGTCTTAACTCATCATTGGTATGGCGCTTAATCTTCCATTTCATGGATTGAGCAGTGTGGGTAGAATCAGCATCATTTGGACCAAACATCATTAATGCCGGCCACCACCATCTGTTTAATGATTCTTGTGCCATTTCTTTTTGAACTGGTGTACCTTTCGCTAATTGTGTTACAATTTCAAAACCTTGGCGTTGGTGGAAAGATTCTTCTTTACAAACACGAACCATTGCACGTGCATAAGGTCCATACGAACAACGACACAACGGAACTTGATTCATAATTGCAGCTCCATCAACTAACCATCCAATCATTCCCATATCCGCCCATGTTAATGTCGGATAATTGAAAATACTTGAATATTTAGCGCGTCCTTCGTGTAAATCATCAATTGTATCTTCTCGATCTGCACCCAAAGTTTCAACAGCACTATATAAATATAATCCGTGTCCTGCCTCGTCTTGAATCTTAGCTAATAAAACAGCTTTTCTTCTCAAATTTGGCGCACGTGTTACCCAGTTTGCTTCAGGCAATTGTCCAACGACTTCTGAATGGGCGTGTTGAGATATCTGACGTATCAAAGTCTTGCGATAAGCATCGGGCATATAATCCTTCGGTTCAATCTTAATCTCACGATCAACTTTGTCCTGAAAAATTTTATCTAATGCTTCTAAGTTGTCTTTCTCCATGTTTTTTAGTTTTTTGAATGGTTTAGCCTTTTCGAGAAAAAGCTAAGCTCTACAAATTTATAAAATTATTTGCTATATCTTATGTTCTTCGTCAATTGTACATAAGGAATGTTCAATTTTAGCAATAAGATATAAACTTTTACCGTCGAAACCTAGAAATATGGCATTAGTTGTTAATTTTGTACGCATAGAATTTGAAAATTATGAAGCCAAGATTTCACATATTAAAAGTAAAAGATATTCGTCAAGAAACCAATGATGCTGTATCTATTGCTCTATCAGTACCCTCTGAGTTGTCTGAGTATTATAAATATGAGCCAGGACAATATTTGACCTTTAGAAAAACTATAGATGGAGAAGAGATCAGAAGATCTTATTCTATTTGTACAGGTTTGCAGGAAAACGAATTACGTGTGGCCGTTAAGAAAATGTACTTAGGTAAGTTTTCTACCTTTGCAAATACTGAATTGAAAATAGGAGATGATGTGGATGTGATGACTCCAATGGGGACTTTTGTCACTGAAATTACTGAAGATACAGAAAAGTCATTCTTGTTTTTTGCAGGTGGAAGTGGAATTACTCCTATAATGTCCTTGATTAAAACAATTTTAGAAACGGCTAAGAAAAGTAATGTTACCCTAATATACGGTAACCGTGGTTTCGACCATATTATTTTTCGCGATGAATTGGAGAATTTGAAAAACCGCTACATGAGCAAATTTAGTTTGATGCATGTATTCAGTGGAGAGAAAATAGGAAATAAACTACAAGAAGGTCTATTGGATAAAAATCAAATTGAGAAGATCTATAAAGCTGTTTTGGCAAATCAAGATATCGATGAAGTATTTGTTTGTGGACCTGAACCAACAATTTTTGCAGTAAAAGATGTTTTTGAAGAAGTAGGTTATGATCCTAAAAAAGTTCATTTCGAATTGTTTACTTCGCCAACTCAAAATAATAAAAAACCTTTACCAGTTGCTGCAACAACTGCAATAGTTGATGCAAATATCAAAGTTATTCTTGATGGTGAAGAGATTTTACTGAATTTACAGAGTGATGGAATGAGTATTCTAGATGCTGCTGCAAAAGCGGGGGCAGATGTTCCTTTCTCTTGTAAAGGTGGAGTTTGTTGTACTTGTAAAGCCAAAGTTTTAGAAGGGGAAGCAAGAATGGATGTGAACTATGCATTGGAAGCAGATGAAGTTGAAGCAGGATATATTTTAACTTGTCAAGCACACCCAGTAAGTGAAAAGTTGATAGTTTCTTTTGATGATTAACAATAAGATTAAATTATAATTATGAGTTTGTTTAAAAAATTATTTGGAGGGAAAAAGGAAGAGACCCCAGCGAAGAAAGGAACTAAAGAAGCTACAAGTGCTGTTCTTAAAATCAAGCAAATCGATCGCTTAACTGCTGATGCTGTTAAAGTCGTTTTTGAAGTGCCTGAGGCATTGAAAGAAAGTTATTCATACATTCCTGGACAATATTTGAATGTAATAGTTGAAGTGAATGGAGAAAAAGTTCCTCGTTCATATTCAATTTGTAGTGATGTAAGCGAGCCATTGGCTATTGGAATTAAAAAAGTAGAAAAAGGACTTGTATCTACTCACTTTAATGACGTAGCAAAAGCGGGTGATGAAATTGAAGTGGGTTTCCCTCTGGGTAATTTTCAAATGACAAAAGTAGAAGGGAACTATGTTGCAATTGCAGCTGGTAGTGGAATTACGCCTGTTCTTTCAATTGCGAAATTAGTCAATAGAACAAGTGAAGGACATTTAGAGTTGTTCTATGGAAATAGAAACGACCAGTCTATCATGTTCGAAGATGAATTGAATGCTTTGTCGACTGATAAAGTTAAAACGACGCATATCTTTTCAGAACAAGAAAAGGAAGGTTTCTTGCACGGAATGTTGACAGAAGAAGTGATTACTGATATCATCAAAAGCAATTTGGAGATACTTAAAGCGAAAGGATTCTACTTATGTGGACCTGAACCAGTAATTATTAACGCTCAAAATGCATTGAAAAAATTTGGTGTTGCAGAAGAGAAAATGTTCTATGAGCTATTTACAACACCAGTTCTAATGGAATCAACTGCAGAAGCCGTGGTTTCTAGTTTCAGTGGAATCTCTAAAGTAACTGTTATTTTAGATGATGAAGAAGAGCATTTTGAGTTAGCATCTGACGGAGATACAATCCTTGAAGAAGCAGAAAGTCATGGAATCGACGCTCCTTATTCATGTCGTGGAGCAATTTGTTGTACATGTAAAGCGAAAGTTTTAAAGGGTTCTGCAACAATGGAGAAAAACTTCACATTAACGGATAAAGAAATTAAAGAAGGCTATATCTTAACTTGCCAAGCACACCCAAATAGTGAAGAGTTAATTGTGAGTTATGATGAATAAAGTAATTGTTGTGATCGGAGCGAGTAGGGGAATTGGAAAAGAATTAGTGCTCCAATTTGCTGAAGAAAAAACGAATACTGTAATTGCTCTTTCTAGAAATACAGAAGCAATGAAATGTGAATTCACTGCCGAAAATATCCACTTTGGATATATAGATTTGATGGCGGAGGATTTACATGAAACGATGGCTAAAACATTAGACAAATTTCCTACAATTGATATTGTAATCAACAATGCGGGAAGATTGGTGAATAAACCCTTTCTTGAGTTAACACGTGAAGATATCAATGTTTGCTACCAAACAAATGCAATAGGAGTGATGCATGCAACGCAATTCATGGTTCCTAAAATGATTGAGAAGGGTGGGCATATCGTAAATATTTCAACAATGGGTGCTTTTCAAGGTAGCGTGAAATTCCCGGGATTGTCCGCATATTCAACATCAAAAGCTGGAATTACAAGTTTTACGGAACTATTCGCTGAAGAATACAAGGACACAAAAATAAAAATGAATTGCCTGTGCCTAGGAGCTGCCCAAACAGAAATGTTGGAAGAAGCATTTCCAGGACTAAAAGCACCTGTTTCAGCATCAGAAATTGCAGAGTATATTGTAAATTTCGCATACAGCGCTCCGAAGTTTTTTAATGGGAAAGTTTTGCCAGTGAGTTCTACAACCCCTTAGTTAAAGAGAAGTTATGATCCGATAGGGATCGGATGATGAATTGTGTCAATCCTGATAATTAAATATTAACGACTATAATGAGAGTTCAACTATACGCAATTCGATTAAGGAAACTCTATTTACTTATTGTTTTGCTTTCCTCAATTTGGATGGTGACTCCAGTACTTATTCAAAGAATTGGTGGTCATCAATATCTTGTAATATTTCTTGGACTTATACTATTAACATTAACTGGGTTTTTAGCGCAAAAAATAGCTCGAAAAAAAATCGAAATAGTAGTGGAGGATAACATAGTTAGTTATGATGGTGTTTCGATAGGTATAAAAGATTTAAAAAACATTAAAATAAACAAATCTGGAATTGGAATTTCAGCAATTGAATTCAATTTGAAATCTGGCGAGAAGAAAGTTTTACACATGCCTAATTTGAAAGGGAATGCGGAAAAAGGAATTGCTTTTATTAACAAAGCTTTGCCAGAGATTGAAAAAATTGAACCCGAGGATTTGTTGGAATAACGTTGTTGGGGTTTGTTGTTTGGTTGTTCGTCGTTTCATCGGACGATGGTGGTTGTTGTTGATTGTTGTTGTTCAATCAAACCACATTATTCCAATCAAACCACATTATCCCAATCAAACCACATCATCCCAACCAAACCACATCATCCCGAAAACCAACCAACGTTTTTTTCACCAAAACAACCACCCTAACAAATTATCAACTATTACAAAACCCAAACCGCGCTAAACATCCAATTCCTAATGGATAACAATTACAAATCATATCGCGTTACACCTTAATAATTAAACATTATTTAGCCCCTCACAGCATCCGATCTATCGGATCATAATTCAACATTAATAATTATTTAGTAAGTAACTTCGCCAACAGCTCTTCTCTTTCAATTTTTGGAATTGCGTCTTTTTCTATGGCATCTTTGAAGTCAACAGTGATCAACTCATCCGCTTTAATGCCAACCATTTTTTCAGAAACACCAGCCATTAATAATTCAACAGCCATTATTCCTGAACGGGTTGCCAATGCACGATCATAGTAGGAGGGAGAACCACCACGTTGAATATGACCTAGAATTGTAGCACGTAATTTAAAATCTCCTAAATGAGGTCTGATTTTCTCCATTATTTGAATTGCACCACCTTTTTCATCTCCTTCGGCAACAATAATAATACTGCTTCTTCGACCTTTGTTTTGCGTTTTTATTTGATTTGCAATGGCTTCTATATCTGTTATAGTTTCTGGAATTAGAACAGATTCTGCTCCGGATGCAATTGCAGAGTTTAAAGCTAGAAAACCAGAATCTCTGCCCATAACTTCAACAAAGAAAATACGTTTGTGTGATGAAGCGGTATCACGAATCTTATCTACAGCTTCAACAATTGTATTTAAAGCCGTGTCATATCCTATCGTTGCTTCTGTTCCATATAAATCATTGTCTATTGTTCCTGGAAGTCCAATTACAGGAATGTTTACCTCTTGTGCCAATACAAGTGCCCCACGAAAAGATCCATCTCCTCCAATAACGATTAAACCATCAATTCCGGCCTCTTTCACATTGCGAATTGCGCTTTTACGCGCTTCTTTATCTTTGAATTCCGGACAGCGGGCAGAACCTAGAATTGTACCACCAAGTTGGATGATATTATCCACATCGGTGTATTTCATGTTTACAAAACGGCCTTCCATTAAACCTTCAAAACCATCTCTAATTCCTACTGCCTGAATTCCATAATGCATTGCAGATTTTGTAATTGCTCGAATTGCAGCATTCATTCCTGGCGCGTCACCTCCCGATGTGAGTATTCCTATCTTTTTCATAGTAATTTTTTAGTCAATTGGTAATTTTAAGAACAATGAGCCATAAAAATACGTGAATAAGTCCAACCTTTGATTATTTAGTGAAAAAAGATGGGGTTTCTTTAAGGTTCAACGCAAAATTTCTTAGTTTTACCTCTTGTAAATTTACTTTTGTTTAAAAGGAAAATATAAGACTTTAATAATGAAAACAGTTCAATTTAGAGAAGCCCTTAGGGAAGCGATGTCAGAAGAAATGCGTCGTGATGAAAATGTATTTTTAATGGGTGAAGAAGTTGCCGAATATAACGGTGCATATAAGGTTTCGCAAGGAATGTTAGATGAGTTTGGACCAAGACGTGTAATCGATACACCAATTGCAGAACTTGGTTTTACAGGAATTGCTGTAGGTGCTTCAATGAATGGATTAAGGCCCATTGTTGAATTCATGACTTGGAATTTTGCTATTCTAGCAGCTGACCAAATTATTAATAGTGCTGCCAAAATGTTGCAAATGTCAGGTGGTCAGTACCATTGTCCTATCGTTTTTAGAGGTGGAAATGGAACAGCTGGACAATTAGCAGCCACGCATTCACAGTCGTTTGAATCTATGTATGCTCATTTCCCAGGTTTAAAAGCGGTTACACCTTCAAATCCTGCTGATGCAAAAGGATTGTTGAAATCAGCAATTCGTGATGAAGACCCCGTGTTATTCTTTGAGTCTGAGCAAATGTATGGTGATAAAGGAGAAATTCCGGAAGGTGAATACCTTATACCAATTGGATTAGCTGATGTGAAAAGAGCAGGAAAAGATGTAACAATCGTCTCCTTTGGAAAAATAATCAAAGAAGCGTATAAAGCTGCTGAGGAATTGAAAAAAGAAGGAATCGAATGTGAAGTGATTGACTTGCGTACTGTAAGACCAATCGATTATGGAACTGTTGTAGAATCGATCAAGAAAACAAACCGCTGTGTTGTGGTTGAAGAATCTTGGCCATTGGCTTCTATATCTTCTGAAATAGCTTATCATTTGCAACGCTATGCATTTGATTACTTAGATGCTCCTGTAATGCGCGTAACGCAATCCGATACTCCATTTCCATTTTCTCCCACTTTAATGGCGGAAGCATTGCCAAACGTGAGTAGAATTGTTGATGCGGTTAAAGCGACGATGTACAGAAACTAGAATATATAGGAATACTAAATAGAAAAAGCCCAGACAATTATGTCTGGGCTTTTTTGTTAGAGAAATATGTGCTTTCTACTGGCCTCCAATATAATTTAAACTATCCACCCAATAACCCATCGAGTTTATCGCGTCCATTCTGATAGCTAACTGAATCATCTTATAAAAATATTTGTCTAACGTCTAACATCTAACGTCTTATCATCTAACATCTAATGTCTTATCGTCCAACATCTAATGTCTTATCGTCTAACGTCTAACATCTAATGTCTATCGTCATCTATCAGTCTAATTTATTTCATCATAACTCTATGCGTTCCAAAGTTTGTTTTTGAACTCTTGATGTTAAGGAATAACAAGCCTGAAGGAACATTTACATTGAATTGTAATTCGTTTCTTCCCTTAATAATGTTCAAAGGAGCAGAATAAACCAATTTACCTGTGATATCATGAAGTGTAACTTTAGCATTTCCACTGTCCTCACTGAATAGCAAGCAATTGATATTTCCATTTGAAGGATTCGGATAAACAATAGCCTCGTTTCCAATCGAACTTAATAAGTCTTCGTATCCATCAGGAGCTGACTTTGTAAGTCTTACTCCTTCAATCGTCAAGTCTAAATCATTCGTTTCTGCTTCTACTGGTAAAAACGTAAACGTTAGCATTGTTAAATCATTTGCTTTGATTTTCTCTACCGTTCCAGAAGATTTGAAATATTCATAAGGAATGTAATAGGTCTGTTTTTTTTCTTTTACATTTAATGTAGCCTTAAACTGCTTTTCCCAATCTTGAATAGAAGATTTTACTAATCCTATATCAAGTAAACCACTTCCTTTTGCAGTGAAAGAAAGAAACTTATAATCTGTATAGTCTTCTGGTGTGTTACCTGGTAATAATGATTTGTAAAGTGTTAAATAGTCATACTCACTGTGCGCTTTAATATGCACGTTTCTGTGAATAGCCAATTCATCAGCTTCATAAACTCTATTAAAATCATTGGTAACAGAATATTCTTTGATATCAGTATAGTTTGCATCAAAATCTAATCCCCAATTTCCATCTGCATGATAAAAAGCATCTTGGATTTCCCCATTTACTTTAATCAAACCATCGTATTCATAAGCGTCTTTTATTTCGAATTTAACGATTTGTTCTTTCTCAGATTTAAAAGGATTGTACCTTAAATCATAACCTTCGGTTTCACTAAACACTTCTTCCATTGAGATTTCAATATTTTGGTCTACTTGAGTGCTTCTGAGTTTAATCACCATATCTATTCCTTCTCTAGAAACTTTAGCAGCGTAGGTCTTAGGTAACCTTTGCTTTTCAGTTTGTACAACCTCGATGTGAGATTTAAGATTGTTTAAGATGTCTTTTACTAACTTCTCTGTCTCTTGTGGAGATGTCGTCCAAACTTGAAAGTTGTAAACTTCATCAGATGGTGTAAAATCATTCACATACCAATTCGTTTGAAGTGAATAGAAATCTTGATTCTCATTCTTTCCTACTACAAATGAAATCGCGTACTCAGTTTTGTCATTTCTTTGGTGAATTGCTTGGGTTAGAAAGTTATAACCTTCAATTTCAATTTTCTTAACGTTTAAAATGTCAGCACCTTTCAATCTGTCGCAAGAAGCTTTAGTATGGTTGTAAATCTTTTTATGCGTTTTTACACCTAAAACAACTCCCTTAGTTTTAGCCTTAACAGAGAAGTCTACACTTAGAACTTCTTCAGCAATGGTATAATCTAAAATATCTGTTGGAGAAGAAACATGTGCAATATCACCTGCTTCTAATTCAGAAGGGAACATATCTAAAAATGTTTGGGTGTTATTGCCTGCTTTTGTAGGGAAATATGTTAGTTCATTTTTCACGAATTTAACAGCGCTTTCTTTATCGAATTCTGTAGGAATACTCTTCATCTTACGGTGAATATATTGCTTTGAAACAGCGTCTCCCAAGCTTTCACTCTCTAAACCTCCATCGTTTCCAGTGTTTACTTCATCAGATTTAATAACAACTGGAATTACTTTCTCGTTTGAACATCCGTTATTATCAACTGCTGAAATAGTTACTTCATAATAACCAGCTTGAGTAAAGTCAAAACTTACATTACTTTGGTTTGGAAATAATCCAGCACCGCCATTTGTAATCTCCCATGAGAAACTATTGAATTGATTGTCATTGGTTAATATGAAATTCTTAGTAACCGTACTTGTTCCAATGCCAGATGTTGTTTCTGTAACTATTGGGTCAACAGCTTGGTAAACTGTTACTTGTTTGGTTTTTGTGTCGCTACCATAAGTATTTGTTGCTGTCAATTTAACAGTATAAACTCCTGCAGAAGCATAAGTTTTTGTAGGATTCATAACAGTACTTGATGTACCATCTCCGAAATTCCAGTGATAGTTTATTGGATTCGCTGGTTGAACTGCTGTTCCTATGTTTGAGGTATTGTCAAATATAAATTCATTTCCTTTTAAACACTGTGCGCTCGAGCTTGTAAACTCTGCTGTTGGTGCTACCCCAGGTGCTGCGGCACATCCTAAAAGTGAAGGCTGGAAAACTGCATAATGCATCTCTCCTCCTTTATGCTCTAATGATTTACCAATTACCTGACCTTGAATATTAGATTGATTCACGGTTTTAGTAATATCAGCAAATGGAGCAAAAACAGTTCCTTCAATAGTAGAGTTTCCTTCTATTTTTAACTTTGTTGTATTGTAGAAATTGTAGATTATGTAAGGAGTACTTGTAAAGCCAACACCTGCTTGGTTCCATACTTTCCAAGTGAAATTACCTGGTGCATCTACATTCACAACCAAAATTCTTGTGGAACTTGGTTGATTATTATAAGTAAAAACTTGAACACCGTTCATATCTGACCCCGAAACATTTAAATAGTTAATTCCAGGTTGAAGGTTTATTTTAACCTGGCTAGGCAAGTTAGTCGTTGGTATTGATTGTCCATTCGGATTCGTTAATTGTGCATTTCCTGTACATAAAGCTATACTAGAGGATCTGTTTCTCATTTCTTGAAAAGCACTTGCAAAATCAATTAAATTTCCTTCAAAAACAGGGTTGTTATTTACACCTACATTTAATTGGTTGGAATTTGCCTGAAGTATAATTCTTGGAGACGAATTATAGCTCGGGTTTTTTGTAATTCTAATTGGTGAAGCAGCATTGTTTTGGTCGTAATACCAAACATTAGACCCTTGACTGTTTCCTATCTTTACATAGGTGTTTTGGTTTACTTGTAGAGCATTCCCCGAAGAGTAATTTACTTTCCCACCAACTAATAATCCAATCTTAGTGCCGTTTACGATAAAGTTTCCAGTATGATTAGTGGCTACTTGGTAACTCCCTTTTATATGTAAATCACCACCACATGCAACTGGTCCATCAGTCTCATTTGTGGTAAGTGTCATGTCATTTTCAATGAATACATTAAATCCTTTTGCAGGAAGTGTTGGACTTTGGGTGAATGCCCAGCTAACAAAAAAAACAAAAATTGGCGCAATGACAAATTTCATTTTAGAGTAAATTCTAAACATAAGCGAAATGAATTAGTTATAATGCGCTAAATTAATGAATTATAATGATATGAACGGATAAGTCAGGCTGTTTTAGACCAAATTTAAGTAAAGCCATTTTAAATGCTTAAATCTATCTTTTAGTGAATGGTTTTGTGTTGGTTAGCTGCAAAATCTAACTTTTTCACCCAAAATTAATGCCTAACGCATCTTCTGTCTTTTATTCAGAAACTGAACCAATAACTCGTTTAAAGGCTTATTTGTGTCTAACTCATGAAAATCGATTCCATAAGCCCCACACTTTTGTTCTAATTCTTTGAAATACTCACCGACTTGTTTGATATAGTGCTCTTTTACTTCGCTAGGAATCAACTTCATTTGTTCACCAGTTTCCATATCTACTAATGTGTAAGGACGGTTTTCAAATTGGAAATCCAATTCCTTCTTTTTATCTACAACATGGAATAAAATCACTTCGTGTTTGTTGTGTTTTAAATGCAGAAGTGCTTCAAATAGTTTGTCTTTATTTTCTGGGTCATTCAACATATCAGAAAATATAACAATTAGGCTTCTGCGTTTACACAATTCAGCAATATCATGTAAAACTTGAACAGCTTCCGTTGTTTTTGCTTCTTTTTCTTCGTAATTATGAAGTAATTTGTCTAATTCTGAAAAAAGATAACGGTGGTGGGTATTTGAAGATTTATTTTCGGTATGTAAATCTAGTTTGTCAGTGAAAATTGATAATCCAACGGCATCGCGCTGACGTTTCAATAACTCCATTAAAGAAGCAATTCCATAAATGCTGTATTTTAGCTTCGACCAATTGTCTTCTTGTTGAAAATGCATAGAACTTGAAGCATCCAATACAAACTGACAACGTAAATTGGTTTCTTCTTCGTACTTTTTAGTAAACAGTTTTTCTGTTCTGGCATATAATTTCCAGTCTACGTGTTTTGTAGATTCGCCAGTATTGTATAATCTATGCTCAGCAAACTCAACAGAAAACCCATGAAACGGACTCTTGTGAAGTCCAGTTATAAAACCTTCTACAATTTGTTTAGCAAGAACCTCTAGGTTCCCGAATTGCTCTAAATACTCACGTTGAATTTGTTCTGCCATGTGGGAAAGATAGTTAATAATGATGAATTTTGAATTATGAGTGATGAATTCATCACTCATAATTCATCACTCATAATTATTTAAGGTTTATAGTCTTTCAAAACCGATTTTCTTCCAATCGCCTCCGTTATATAATCTACACTCAACCTTGCACCTCGTGCTGGTGAGTGACTTCTTCCGTAAAAGATAATTTGTAAGTGCAATTTATTCCATTTCTCTTCTGGGAAAATAGCCTTTGCATCCTTTTCCGTTTGTGTCACATTTTTGCCATTGGTAATTCCCCAACGGTAGAGTAAACGGTGAATATGTGTGTCCACTGGAAATGCTGGATGACCAAAAGCTTGCGACATTACTACAGAAGCAGTTTTGTGACCAACTCCAGGTAAAAACTCTAAATCTTCGTAATTATCTGGAACAACTCCATCGTGTTTTTCTATTAGAATTTCTGAAAGTCTATGAATTGCTTTAGATTTCTGTGGAGACAAACCACAAGGTTTTATAATTTCACGAATTTCTTCAACTGAAAGTTTTACCATGTCATAAGGGTTGTCAGCCTTGGCAAAAAGATATGGAGTAATTTGATTTACCCGTACATCTGTACATTGTGCCGATAATAAAACTGCAATCAATAAAGTGTATTCATCTTTATGGTCGAGTGGGACAGGAGTAGTTGGATAAACTTTGTCCAATTCTTCCATTATAAATTCAGCTTTTTCTTTTTTCGTCATTCTTTTAATTTAAAACCATTTTTTACAAAGTCAACAAATTCATTAAATACACTTTTCTTAGTGACCAACTCCTTTGAAATTTGCCCAAATGTTTTTGTAGGATCTGCTTTCAATTTTTTAGGTTGCAAACGCTCTCCATGGGGTAAATTCATAGTGCCAGGCTTTGGTAATGGATTGTATTCCTGTTCTTCTGATTTACCATTTTTAGAGTGAAACTCATCCTCACTTTGCTCAAGTTCATTAAGTTTCTCTAGCATATCATCTTGAATCTTCGCCAGTTTATCAGCCCTCTCAAAATTGTCTTTCGCCTTTTGCTGATAACCGCGTTTCTCCATAAGTAAACCTAAGTTATTATAAGAAATAGCATCATCTGGATCAACCTTAACTGCTTTCTCGTATAATTCTATTGCAGAATCAAGATCTCCAAAATAGTCTTTGGCATAAGCTAAAGCAGCATACCTAAAACTGTAATCTTTATCCAATCTAAGTGAAAGTTCTAAATCCTCAAAACACTTTTTCTTCTGATTCATGTGCAAATAAAGAACTCCTCTATGAGAAAGAATATCTGGGTGATTAGGATTAAGTTGTAATGCTTTATTGAAAGCAACTAAAGATTTTTCAAACTTTTGTTCATCCAATAGCTCTTGCGCTTTTTTATGTTCTGAATTAATATACATTTGTGTTCTTTAATTAATTAATCAAACTTATGGACTTTCCACAATATAGAAAACGATTTGACAATAAGTCTTTCTACAAAGTTACGTCATTTACTACATTTGAAGAAGTACAACTAGTAGGTAACGTTTTTTAATCCATGTTGTTCACGCAAAGAAGTATTTTGAACAGTTACAAATCCAAGACATGCTTGTTTCAGAGATAGAAATGTACCAATTAAGTGAGGAGATTGAGTTTGAAGAACAATATCAAGCCGCTAAAGAATATATTTTGAATAAGGAGAAATAAATTCTGAAAAGTTGTCGCAGAACTAACACGACTTGCTACTTCGAAATGTTATTGCAAGATGCTACTGCAAGATGTTACGTAGGAACTCTCGCCACCTTCTAAAATAAATGCTATTTTTGTTTAAAACGAATATATTATGAGAAATCCACAAGGTATACCGTCTGTTGATTTATCTGAGTTTTTATCAGGAGATGAGAAACAACAGCAGAAATTTATTAATGATATAGGTGCAGCCTATGAAGATATTGGTTTTGTAGCCGTGAAGAATCATGGGATTTCACAAGACCTTATTGATCAGCTTTATGCACAAATGAAAAAATTCTTTGGTCAAGATGAAGTAGTTAAGAACAAATACAACATTCCTGGAATAGGAGGACAACGTGGTTATACACCATTCGGAACGGAACATGCTAAAGGAAAAACAGCTGGAGATTTGAAGGAGTTTTGGCACTTTGGACAATTCGTTGAAGACAATGATCCAATTGGAAAAGAGTATCCAGAAAACGTAAATGTTGAAGAACAACCTGAGTTTTTAAAAGTGGGTAAACAATCTTACAAAGCTTTTGAAGATACTGGAAGACACTTATTACGTGCGATTGCGCTTCATTTAGGTTTAGAGGAAACTTACTTTAATGAGCATATCCACAATGGGAATAGCATTTTAAGACCAATTCACTATCCACCTATTCTTGGCGAAATTGAAGAAGGTGCAGTGAGAGCTGGTGAACATGAGGACATCAACTTAATCACACTTTTAGTGGGAGCCTCAGCAGATGGTTTGCAAGTTTTAAACAAACAAAACGAATGGGTTTCTGTTACGGCGATCCAAGACCATATTGTGGTAAACGTTGGAGATATGTTACAACGCTTGACAAACAACAAACTAAAATCTACAACTCACCGTGTGATTAATCCACCAAAAGAGCAATTGGGAACAAGTAGATATTCTGTTCCATTTTTCTTGCACCCAAGGTCTAACATGCGTTTAGATTGTTTGGAATCATGTGTTGATGCAGAGAATCCTAAAGCCTATGAAGATATTTCAGCAGGAGAATATTTGATGGAAAGATTACGAGAGATAGGACTGATAAAATAGATAATTACGAATTGAGAATTATCAATTACGAATTTTGTACTTCCCTAAATAGCGTTGACTGTTTTGGTTAATATTCGCTACTTACTATTTTACATCCCAATCGGACAATTATGACCCAGAGGTTTCTTTCTTGGGGTAAAGTCAATGTGGCTCAATGCCACTTTGACTTTATAATTCCCTTCGACAAAAATAATCTCCGTCGGTCTTTCTTGAAGACTTAAATCTTCTAATCTTTCTTTAAATTTTAAAGAAGAATAATCATTAATTAAATGATTGTGGACTCTTTTGAGGTGTAATGATTTATTGCTTTTTTCAAACATCTTTTAAGTCTTGAAGGTCTTTTATATTCCATCTTTTTAAATATTCATTTTTTATTGTTCCGTTTATTCGTTCAGCATCTGCGTTGTTTTGTGCTAAATTAATATATCTAAATTTAGATTATCAAAGTTTTATATCTTGCTTTATATTCATAATTTTAGATAAATATTAAAACACAGATTATGAAGAAACATCTACTTTTAAGTTTGATTTTATTCATTTTTATTTTGCCCTTTTCAAGAATTGAAGCTCAAAACTGGGCACCTGTGGGAGCAACATGGTATTTTGAAAAGAACTTCTTCCCAAGTTCTGATGTCGGATATACAATGATTGAAGTGGAAAAAGATACTGTTTTATTGGGTGTGAATTGTTCAAAACTGATTGGTAGTTTTGATGGATGTATGTGGAAGTCACAGTTTATGTATGAAAGTAACGACAGCGTTTACTTTTATCATCCTACCAATAATAAATTTGAGATGCTATTTGATTTTGGTGCTGCTAGTGGTGATATTTGGAAAATTCCGAATTAAACAGATAATTTTGGATTAGGAGGTCCAGACACCACTGAATTATTGGTCGATTCAGTAGACCAAATTAATATAAGTGGTGAAAGCTTAAGAGTAATTCACACAAAGCAAATTAACTCGAGTTCGAGTAGTTTCGAATTTGGTGGTTCTATCATTGAGAGAGTGGGTGCGAATAGCATGTTTCCATCCTTCTTTGCATGTGATCCCGCACCAGGAAGTATTCGATGCTACTCAGATGGTGTCATTGATTATAAAACAATAAGCTTTAGTTGTGATGCCACTCACGTTGGACTTAAAGAAAAGGATTTGAATAGTATTAATGTTTCCCCTAATCCTTTTATAAATCATTTTATTATTTCAACAGACCAAGGAATAGAAAGTCTTACCCTTACTAATTTAAAGGGTCAAAATATTTTATTTGAACAAAAAGGCAATGAAATTTATCCTCATAATTGCTCCAAAGGAATTTATATTCTATCATTCGAACCCAACGGCAATGTTTATCAAAGAAAATTAATAAAATAATTGACAATTGATAAGCAGAATGGCGAAATCTATTGATTTCGCTTTTTTCTTTAAGCCTATATTCAGAGGGATTTGTACGGACGTTTTTCAAAAGTTCTCTTGCAAACAAAACGACCTTTCAAACGTCCTTACAAAATCTCTATCAATCTTTCTAACCCAATTCCTCTCGAACCTTTTAATAAAATTAAATTGTCTTTTGGAAGTGCCGTTGAGAAAAACTCCTTGGCTATTTCTGTAGTTTCAAAAGCGAGAATATTATGTTCTTCTGCCAAACTATAGAATATACTTCCAACAAACATTCCTTGTAGATTTAAATCTTTACTCATTTGAATTACCTCTGTGTGGTATGTTTTGGTGTTTTCTCCTAATTCTAACATATCTCCTAAAACAAACATTTTGTTGTCTGAATCGATTTCAGCAAAGTTTTCCAAGGCTGACTTTACGCTTGTTGGATTGGCGTTATAGGCATCTAAAATCACGACGTTGTAACTTGTTTTTTCTAATTGTGATCTGTTGTTGCTTGGTTTGTATTCTTCAAGTGCTAAATTAATGTCGCTACTGTCTACTTCAAAATAATTTCCTATGCAAACTGCAGCTAGCATGTTGTAAAGATTATATTTTCCAATAATTTGAGTGTTAACTGCTGGTGATGAATAGTTATTTGTCTTCCACTCAAAGCTTAGCATTGGAGATAAATCTGTTATTCTACCTTTTATTTCACCATCGTTTATAATTCCATAAGTTGAAGTAGTGCATGATTTCGGAAGTTTTTCTATAAGAACTCCATCATCAATATTGTAAAAGAGATGTCCTTTATTTTCTTGAATTGCTGAATACAATTCTGTTTTCGTTTTGATAATGTTCTCTGGACTTCCAAAACCTTCAATATGTGCATGACCAATATTTGTGATTATACCATGTGTTGGATGCGCAATGTCAGTTAGTTCTTTAATGTCGCCTATTTTACTAGCGCCCATTTCAATAATTGCAATGTCATGTTCGTTTTTCAATTGGAGTAGGGTAAGAGGTACCCCAATATGATTGTTTAAATTTCCTTTTGTATAATGAACACTATATTTCCTTGATAAAACAGCAGCAGCAAGTTCTTTCGTTGTTGTTTTGCCATTGGTACCTGTTATTGCGATAATTGGTATTCCAAATGTTTTTCTGTGGTGTTCTGCTAATTTTTGAAGAAAAACCAGACTGTCATTTACATGAAATATAGTTTTTCCATTGGCTATGGTAACATCGTCAACAATTGCATATTTCGCTCCTTTTTCAATTGCTTGTTGTGCATATTTATTGCCGTCAAAATTGTCACCTTTCAAGGCAATAAACAGGGCGTCTTTATTTATTAGGCGAGTATCTGTTGATACTTCAGAACATGAATAAAACAATTGAAATAACTCTTCCATAATTTGATTAAATAAAAAAAAGCCCCGACGATACTGTCGGGGCTTAAATATAATAAAAACTATTTTTTATCTTCTATTTTTCTTTTGATTCATTCCTCCCGGACTACCAATTCTGTCCATCGCACATCTGAATCCGATGTAATCTGTAGACTTGTCTTCGTCAAGGAATCTTCTGTTTCCACCTACCATCCAGTAAGCTCTGTCTTTCCAAGAACCGCCTTTATAAACTCTTGACTTGTTAGAGATTAAAGTTGTTGGCCAGGCAGTACGGTCATCAGGTCCACCAGGTTGAATGGCTCCGCCTTGTAAGTCAAACTCTTCGTGTCTGCTTTGGTACATTACTAAATCTGGGTCACGAATAGCTTGGTTAATATTTTCTTTTCGTTTTAAGTTATCATAGTGAATTGAAGATTCAATATCACCATCTAGGTAATCTATATAATCAGCTCTCCTGTAGTTTAAACGTCCGATGTTTTCTTCTTCGGTAACATTTCTGTACTTTAATTTACCAGGAGTCTCTATCATGAAATTAGAGAATCCATTTCTTAGAATAGAAATAATTTCATAAGCATATTCACCTCCTAAATCACCTTCTCTGAATTCGTCAACAAAAATTCCTTCAAAAAGGTTCTCTTGAACATACATCGAAGCTTCAGTATCAAGTTTGTTATTTTTATATTCAACAGCCTTGTCTAAAATTTGATTAATTGCTTTTAAGATTCTTAACTCCTCAGCATCTTTTGTTTTGTTGTGTGAAACATAATATGGATCTGGAGCATAACCTCTAGCAACTGGGTTTTTAGATTCATTTGCTTTCATAATTCCTTTAGTAATTACTTCATCATCTGGATCATGTTTTTCAGCTGATACTCTTTGGAAACGAATTCTCTCAAACTCATTAAGGTATTCCTTCATTCCATGAACATCATATTCAACTTGGAAGTTTTTCTCATCGATAGCACCTTCATAATTTAGTACTTTAGTTTGGAAAACGTTTCCTCTAAATGGTCTGAAATCATCAACGTCTTCTGAAGATAAAGGTCTGTAAACATCAAGTACCCATTCAGCAACGTTACCGGCCATATTGTATAAACCGTTATCATTTGGCCAGTAGTGATCAACTGGAGCAGTTACGTCAGCACCATCATTTAAGTTTCCTGCAACTCCCATGTAATCTCCTCGACCACGTCTAAAGTTAGCACGGATTTGACCTTGGAACTCTTCATTGTCTTGACGAACATAATGTCCATCCCAAGGGTAAATTCTTCTGCTACTAATAACTTCTGAATCGTCTCCGTTCATGTTACCAATTAAACCATAGTATGCAAATTCCCATTCAGCTTCAGTTGGTAGACGGTATCTTGGAAGTAAAATTCCATCTGACATACTCACCTGACGTTCACCTAATGTTTTACCTCTTTTTCCTGTTAATTTAGATGGATTTAAATCTGTAAGGTTTTGACGAACACTCTCGTCTCCTTTACCATTCAAATATGCTTCCGTGTTGAAAGTTGTCTCATCCATTTGGTTGATATTGAAATCCAAAATTCCTTCACGAATTAGTATGTATTCATTCACACGGTCTGTTCTCCACTTTGCATAGTCGTTTGCTTGTAACCAAGAAACTCCAACTACAGGATAATCTCTATATGCAGGGTGACGTAGATAGTATTCAACATATTTCTCATTGAACCCTAGTTTAGAACGCCAAACTAATGTATCTGGCAATGCATTTTTATAAACCATTGGGTAAGTCCCATCATAGGCTCTGCTCAACCAGTATAAATATTCTCTCCAGTGAAAATTGGAAATTTCTGTTTGATCCATGTAAAATGATGATACCGTTAATCTACGTGGTCTATTGTTCCAATCGTACATAACATCATCTTCAACACGTCCCATCGTGAAAGTTCCCCCTTCAACTAAAACCAAACCTGGCCCAGTTTCTTGATCAATGAATGGAACTTTTTGAAACCCTCCCAGTCCTGGGTTGTTATAATCCCAACCTGTAGTGTTTGAAGTCTCCCGAGAACAAGAAGAAACGATTGCTATAGCACTAAATGCTATAAGCCACTGTGTTAGTTTTCTCATATTATTGGTCTTTGTTTTCATAATTTAACTCTTCATCTAATATACAAATAACGCCTTTTTTATCATTAGTTACAACTTTCTTAAAAAGAAGGACAGGAAATAGTTCTGAAACTAGGTCTCTTTGTCTTACAATTCAAATCAAACCCTAATGATATTTCATGAGAACCTCCTGAAACACCGTTGTTTAGTTTTGAAACTGTAACGTCATAACTATATCCTACCTTTACTGTTCCTGTATTTACTCCAGCAGATAAAATAAAAGCATCCCTAGAACGGAACCAAACTCCCGTGGTAAATGCTCCATATTGAACATAAGTACCAAGTAATAATTCCATAAATCCTTGTTGATATTGGTAAATCATATTTGGCATTATCGAAATATCAGTATTGTATTGTGATTTTCCACCTAAAGCTAGTTTCGCGCCCATGTGACCTGTTAATCGAATCGGCATTGGACTGTTTCCAATGATTACAGATTCATCTGGCATGTTTAAATGGTGTGCTGAAACTCCAAAGAAAAACTTCTCTGTAAATCCAACCATTCCAGCAGAAACATCAAAGAAACCGCGATTACCACCTCTTGGAACATCACCTGTTGCATAAATAAAACCTCTTCTTGGGTCAATCATATCGCCAAATGTTAGTCTATCCCAATCTAATGACTTTTGATTCCAAGTGGCCTTACCTGCAAACATCATTGTGAATTTACGGTTCACTTTTAAGTGATAATTGTAAATTAAACTCAATGTTGAATGATTGATTGTTCCTTTTCCTTGTTGGTCATGTGTCATTATAACACCAATTCCTCCATTTATACCTTTTAAGTATTGGTCATAAGAAGCTGAATAAGTTACAAAAGAACCAGAAAGAGCTGGCCACTGATTTCTGTAGTTTACAGCAAATCGCGGACATCCATGACTACCAGCAAAGGCAGGATTCAAATATATAGGATTCGCATAAAACTGCGAAAACTGAGGGTCTTGAGCGTATGTTTTACTATTAAAACCACTGATTATAAGTATAATAGCCAGTGATGTTAGTGTGATGAAAGTATTTTTTAGCATAGTTTAACTTTACATATTATCATAAACAACTGCCAATTTTACGAAAAAAAAAGGTCATAGTTACAAATAAAAGAAACTTCTTTTGAAATATGTTTAATAAGTTAACGTTTGGATATTAAAATAACGCTGCAATTAAATCTTTTTTTAGAACTTGGCGATTTTAAAATTATTAGAAACAAGATGGGTAAAACATTAAATCAACTGGCTTTTATTTTGAGTGCTTTATTGTGCACTTTTGCAAGCTTCGGACAGAACGAAATTATTATCAGTTTGAATTGGGGAGCAACTCCATCAGAAATAATTTTACCAAGTTCAACTATCCAAATTCCAACTCTTGAAAATTCAGCAGTTAGTGAAAGTGAATTTGTTTATCTACAGAGATTTGAACGTCCTTCTTCTGGTTCTGAATGGGATTTTAATTTACTAAACTATCAATCTTCTCCTGTTGATCAAGTTACAAAAGACTATATTAATAGGTATCAATTAGAGATAAAATCAGCACCAGTATTTAGCGTGAAGAATAATAAAGAAGCTGGAAGTCCAAGAGCTGTTCTATCTCTTGTTCCTTTTGTTAGAGTGAATGGCGAAATAAGAAAAATTGAAACTATAGTTTTTCAAAAAACTATTCATAGTGTCTACACTACAAAAGGAATGTCATTTGCACCTGAATCTGTATTGAGAAGTGGAAGTGGAGATTGGTTTAAAATATCAGTTACTGAAGATGGTGTGCATAAAATTGATTATACTCTTTTGCAAAGTATGGGAATCGATGTAGATAATTTACATCCTAACGATATTAATATTTATGGTAATTCATTTGGACGCTTACCAGAATTAAATAGTAAGTATCGACCAGATGATCTACTGAAAAATGACATTTTAATAGTTGGAGACGGAGATGGTTCATTTGATCAAAATGACTATATCTTATTCTACGGAAAAGGACCGCACAAATGGGAAGAGTCCAATGGATATTTTAATAGAAATTTGAATATTTATTCTAATTATTCAACCTATTTCATTAACATAAATTCATCTGGAACTCCAGCAAGAATTTCAAATGCAGTACTTTCTAACAAGGCTGTAACCCATGTTGTAACAGATTATAATTCGTATACATATCATGAACAGGAGTTGGTCAGTTTATTGAAAGGAGGGCAACGCTGGTATGGTGAAGAGTTTGATGCGAATTTAACTCAGACTTTTTCAATGTTTATTCCGAATTTAAATTCTTCAGGAGATGCGCGTGTTCGTGCCTTTATGGCGAGTAAGAATGGGGATACAAGTGGCAATATAAATTTTACTGTTTCTTATAATAACTCTGTTGTAGGTGTTGCAAAAATGGGGAATTCTGACAATGACAGCTTTTCAAGGAGTGGTTTTTTGTCAGCTCCCAATGTGTTTAAACCGACCTCTAGTAATTTCTCACTCAGTGTTAAATTTAATAGAGAGTCCCCATCAAATACTGGATATTTAGACTTTATTGAAGTGAATGCAAGAAGTCACATGAAATACTTTGAGGGCATGACTTTCCGAGATTTGAATTCGGTGGGTGTTGGAAATGTTGCTGAAATGCAGGTTGCGAATTTTCCAAGTAATGGAATCGTATGGGAAATTACATCACTAACACAGCCAAAAAGAGTAAATGGAAATACTATAGGAGGAACTTTTAGTTATAAAATTGATTCGGATAGTCTTCGTGAGTTTGTTGTTTTTAATGGAAGTAATTTCAAAACTCCTTCTTATATCAATAGAGTTCAACATCAGAATTTACATGCTTTAAATTCAGCAGATTATTTAATCGTAACACACCCCTTGTTTACGTCTCAAGCAAATCGTTTAGCAAATCTTCATACCAATAATGGACTTTCAGTTCATGTGGTAACGGTGGAGCAAGTTTATAACGAGTTTTCTGGTGGAACACAAGACCCAACAGCTATTCGGTTTTTTGCAAAAATGTTTTATGATCGTGCAAACGGTGATGTGAGCAAGCAACCTAAATATTTATTGTTATTTGGTGACGGAACGTATGACCCATTGGGTCGGGTGGAAAACAATAATTACATGATTCCTGTTTATGAGACTGTTAATTCAGAACATTATACGAGTTCACTCGCTTCTGATGATTTTTTCGGACTCCTAGATGATAGCGAGGAGTTTGACGATGGCGATATTATGGATGTCGCTGTAGGTAGGTTTGTTGCAACTACACCTCTTCATGCAAGAACTTTAGTGAATAAAGTAGAGCATTATATGAAAAACGGTTCTTCACTTTACTCTTCTAACAACCTGCTATGTGGAGAGGATGGATACATTTCAACACATGGTGATTGGCGACTGAAATATACTGCTATCGCTGATGATGAGGATTTCGGGAAGTTTGTAATTGATCAGGAAAATGTGACCAGTTTCGTTGAAACTAACTATCCTGATATGAATGCAAAAAAGATTTATTCTGATGCCTATGTTCAAATTACCACAGCTGGTGGAGAACGTTATCCAGAGGTTAATAATGATATAAATAGAAGTATTGAATCTGGTGCTTTAGTAACTTGCTATGTTGGCCATGGTGGGTCTAAAGGCGCTGCTCAAGAAAGGATAATGACAATTGGTGAAGTTGAAGAGTATACAAATATTGATAGACTCACATTGTTTGTATCTGCAACTTGTGAATTTGCTAGAATAGATGATAACAGAATGGTTTCAATCGGTGAATTAATGGCGCTAAATGAAGTAGGTGGAGCAATTGCGCTAATGACTACAACAAGAGCTGTTTATGTTTTTACCAACTCTGCAGTAACTAAAGCTTTCTTCGAAAATGTGTTTAAAAGAAATGCAAATAATGAGCCTAGGACATTCGGAGAAATTATCTTGGACACTAAGAATACTCCAGGTGGAGGAAGTGATAAAAGGAGTTTTATGCTTTTAGGAGATCCTGCATTGAAAATAGCTTTGCCCTATGAAAAAGTGGTTTTGGACAGTGTAAATAATTTGGATGTTAATATGACAAGTGACACACTTCGTGCTTTGTCAAAAGTAAGAATGTCTGGACACATTGAAGATCAATACGGGAATATATTATCAGGATTCAATGGTGTTATTCAACCTTCTATTTATGATAAACCAGCAAGTCGAACTACCTTAGGACAAGATACAGATTCTCCTGTGATGAGTTTTCTACAACAAGAAAATGTGTTGTTTAAAGGGAAAGCAACCGTGACCAATGGATATTTCGACTTTGAATTTATTGTCCCTAAAGATATCAACTATACTTATGGGAAAGGAAAGGCAAGTTTTTACTCATGGAGTAAAAGCGATGTGAATGCTGGAGGTTATTCTAAGGAGTTTTACATAGGAGGAATTGATACTACAGGCTTGAATGATCAGGAAGGTCCAGAAATAGAAATATACTTGAATGATGAGAGCTTTGTAAATGGAGGAATCACTAATGAAACACCTATTTTAATAGCTCACCTTTATGATGAAAGTGGAATTAATACCGTAGGGAATGGAATTGGACACGATATTACATTAATTATTGATGATGAAACTGACAAAGCTAAAGTACTCAATTCTTTTTATGAATCAGATTTAGATACTTATAAGAGCGGAAGTCTTAGATATCAAATGGATAAGTTAGAACCGGGGTTACATACTTTAACCTTTAAAGCATGGGATGTAAACAATAATTCAAGTCAAAAAGTGATTGAGTTTACTGTTCATGAAGAAAAAGATATTGCTTTAGAACACGTTCTTAATTACCCAAACCCTTTTACAACGCATACAGAGTTTTTCTTCGAACATAATCAGGTATGTGCTGCTTTAGAAACCCAAATTGAGATTTTCACAGTTACGGGAAGGTTAATTAAAACGATTAATGAGACGGTTAAAACAAGAGGGTTTAGAACAGAAGGGATTGCTTGGGATGGAAGAGATGATTTTGGAGATCAATTAGCAAAAGGAGTTTATGTTTACCGTGTAACAATTAAGAATCCTGACGGTCAAAGAACCCAGGAAATGCAAAAACTATATCTTTTGAAGTAACTTTAGTATTAAAACACAATAAATTTTCTTTGTTTACGTATATTTGTAGATTCAAAATTGTTTAAAGTTTTAGAACTTGATTTATTAACACGGAATCAGTTCAATATAAGTCGAATAACAACATATAAATGATAAAAAAATATTTCATCGCTGGTTTAACTATCTTAACATCTGCGGCAGCTATAGGTCAGAGTAATCCTAAAGATGCCTCAGAACTACAGTTAAACACTATTACGACATCTGTTCCTTTTCTGCAAATCACACCAGATTCACGATCGGGAGCGATGGGAGATGTTGGTACTGCTTTGAGTCCTACTTCAAATTCATTGTTTTGGAATACCTCAATGCTTGCTTTTTCAAAAGAAGATTCTGAGATATCATTATCCTATTCTCCTTGGCTTAAAAATATAGCAAATGACATTGACCTTTCTCACTTGGCTGGATTCGTTCGTTTAAATGATCGAAATGTTATAGGAGGTTCTTTGCGTTTCTTTAGTTTGGGTGAAATAGTATTTACTGATAATAACGGGAACAAAACACAAGTTCATACCCCATCAGAGTTTGAGTTGTTGGCTGGATATTCTTTTCAATTGAATGATAAATTCTCATTGGGATTAAATGGTAAATTTATTTATTCAGATTTAACTGCTGGTGCAACTGTTGAAGGTGCATCAAGTAAAGCAGGTTTGGCGGGTGCCGCAGATGTGTCATTCTCTTATTTTAATGACGATATCCGCTATGGAGGAACGCCTGGAGCCTTGGCTTTTGGGGTAACGTTAAATAATATAGGTAATAAGATGTCCTATACCATTGAAAATGACCGTGATTTCTTACCAACAAACTTGAAGTTAGGCTCTGCAATGACTTTTGATTTAGATGCTTACAATAGTATAACATGGGCAGTTGATGTTTCAAAACTATTGGTGCCTACTCAACCATTGAGAAGCAGTGCAACAGGAGAAATAATGTCAGGATATGATCCTAACATTGGTGTGGTTTCTGGAATTCTACAATCTTTCTATGATTCACCAGGAGCTTTAGCTAGAGATGAAAACGGAGAGTTTATTCAGAATGCTGATGGAACTTATGAAGTGGTAAAAGGGACAAAGTTTAAAGAAGAACTTACTGAGATAATGATAGGTACTGGTTTAGAATATTGGTATAATGAATTGTTTGCGGCAAGAGCTGGATATTTTTATGAAAACATGAACAAAGGTGCTCGACAGCATCTTACATTTGGGGTTGGATTGAAATATAAATTATTTGGAATTGACTTTTCTTACTTAACTTCATTAAGAAGAAATAATCCACTTCAAAATACTATTCGTTTTACATTGAGATTGCATTTGTCTAATAATAAAGCCTCAAATAAAGGATCGGTTAAACCACAATAATGAAAATTAAAATTGGATTTGGTGTCGATGTGCATCAATTAGTAGCTGGTCGTGATTTGATTGTTGGTGGAGTGAAAATCCCATCTGAACTAGGTGCTTTAGGTCATTCTGATGCTGATGTTTTACTGCATTCTATTTGTGATGCTATGTTGGGAGCTTTAAACTTGAGAGATATAGGATTTCATTTCTCAGACCAAGATCCAAAATACAAAAATATAGATTCTCAAATTCTTTTAAAAGATACTTTTAAATTAGTCAAAGAAAAAGGATATGTTTTGGGAAATATCGACGCAACAGTTATTTTGGAACAACCAAAACTGAATTCTCATATTCCTGCAATGCAAAAAACAATCGCAGAAATCTTAGAAACAAATATCGAAAATGTTTCAATTAAAGCAACAACTCACGAAAAAGTAGATTCTTTTGGAACGCAGAAAGCGCTAAAGGCCTACGTGGTTTGTTTGCTAACAAATTAGTGTTTTGTTCCTCTGCTTATTTAGGTTGTCGATATAAAGATAAAAGCTCTTTGACCTCTATAGAATCCTTTTTTTTTCAAGCGTAGTAGCAATTTTGGCTACTATGAATAGTTCTATTACAAGCTTTATAGAATATTTTCCGCATGTAATTTGCTTACTAAGTTGATGAAAAATAACAATTCAAACCATCAGAGTAAAAAACCATCATTTAAGTTTAATCAATTCTAAAAACGAGTTCTTCTGTTTCCATTTCTCAATCTTCAGTCCAATATCAATTAAAATCCTTTATTATCTCATTTCACCCATCATTTCCCCGAATAAATCCCATTCCTTTACGATTATCTTTATATTTTTGAACAACATGAGAAATTGGATTGTTATATTATTGGTTGCTTTACTTTTTCAAGCTTGCGGAATCTCTATGGGAGATCGTATTGATAATGGAAATTTGAGTGTTTATTTTCTAGAAGGAGTCGATAAAGAAAAAGCGATAAACTTCGCTAAGTATTGGAGAAATAATGACTTCGTAGGAGAAAAGAAACAAGTGATTCAACTCGAAGATGAGGAGGGAACCATAATCGTTAAATTGATTGAGCGCGAAATGTATCACGAGGATCTATTAACAATTAAGGAAGAGGCAATGTTACAAGAATTAGAAAGAGAATTGAAAAAGGAAATCTTTCACCAAGAAGTGGAAATTATGATTACAGACAATACCTTTCGACCAATATTAAAAAGATAATTATATGAAAATTTCAGGATCAATATACTCTGATAAAAATAGAAGCCTAAAAGAAACCATCCTCGATCTTGAAGCACATCAAGTGGATTTGTTACATGTAGATTGTAATGATGACTTGAGTGTTTTTGATGATATAGCCAAAATAAGAACTTGGTGCGACATGCCAATAGACTTACATATTATCACCGAAACTCCTGCGAAATATTTTGATTTGTTGAGAAAGCATCCAGTTGAATATGTGACTTTCCAATATGAGCAATTGCCCGGAAAACTTGAAATTCCTGCGGATATTACAGGAGAGAAAGGTCTGGCGCTGATTACACCAACTCCCGTTACAGCTTTTGATGAATATAGCTCTTTTGATTTTGTATTGTTCATGGCAACAATACCAGGACAAAGTGGAGGCGTTTTCGACCCAGAGAATTTTAGAAAAATTAGAGCTTTCAAAAAGAAATATCCTAACAAGAATGTACATGTCGATGGTGGAGTAAATGGGGAAGTGTCATTTATCCTAAGAAACATGGGGGTTCATTCTTCGGTTTCTGGAAGTTTTCTTTTTAAGGGAGCGAGTGTTGGGCATGCATTAATGGACCTTACAAAACGTGCAATCGAATCAAGATTTATGATTAAAGACTTTATGATTCCAATTGAAGAGTGTCCTTCTGTTGACTATGAGACCATTACATTTAAAAAAGTATTAGAAGCAATCGATACAGGAAAACAAGGGTTTACTCTTGTTCAAAAAAACGGAAAGTTCGAAGGAATAATTTCTAATGCAGATGTAAGAAAAGCCTTGATCAAAAATTTCGATGATATTCCTGGATTGGATGTGAAAGAAATGATAAATAGTAAACCAATCACTATTGATGCAGAAGCCAATGTAGATGAAATGCTTCATGTGGTAAGAGAGCAAAGTTATCCTGTAATGTATATGCCTGTGGTTAACAAAGAAAATAAAGCAAAAGGTATTGTTACCTTTATAAACTTAATTAAAGGAGAAATATGATTTTAAAATTAAATACATCAGTTCATAGTGCTGAAGCTGCAAAATTAGCAGAAGAGCACAAAGCATTTCACATTACTTATAAAGGAAGTGAGCATTTAATCACCTCTTCTTCTGTAAAAGAAGTACCAATTGCGTTGAAAGACAAAGTGGATGAAAACTGGGTGTTTGCAAATGATATGCAATTGGCTTCTCGTGAATTTCAAAAAGAAACTCGTGAGGTGAAAATCGGTGATTTAACAATTGGAGGAGATACAAAAAATACTATTCTCATCGGCGGACCTTGTTCTGTGGAATCATTAGAACAAATTCAAGAAAGTGCTCAGTTGATTAAATCTTTAGGATTAACAACTTTGCGCGGTGGATGTTATAAGCCAAGAACAAGTCCGTACAGTTTCCAAGGTTTGGGACTAGAAGGATTGAAATTGCTTGCTCAAATGAGAGAGGAGCATGGATTGAGCGTTATTACTGAAGTAAGAGACGCAACGCATGTAGATGACGTAATTGAATACAGTGACATCATACAAATTGGTGCAAAAGCAATGTATGACCAAGGGATTCTTCGTGCTTGTTCTAAAATCAATAAACCTGTTTTACTAAAACGTGGTTTTGGTTCTACACTTCAAGAATTTGTTCAAGCAGCTGAATTTATCTTATCAGGAGGAAATGAACAAGTGATTTTATGTGAAAGAGGAATTAGAACTTTTGAAACAAATACACGTTTTACGCTAGATCTTTGTGGAGTTGCCTATTTGCAAGAATATACAAACTTGCCAATTATTTTAGATCCGAGCCATGCGCTGGGTTACCGATATGGAGTTGAAAAGTTAGCGAAAGCATGTGTTGCAATGGGAATTGATGGATTGCTAATTGAAGCGCATCCAAATCCTTCTGTTGCGAAATCTGATGCTGAACAACAATTGTCACATGACCAGTTTATTGCATTGAAATCAGCAATCGAGCCGGTTGCCAATAGTGTTGGGTATAAAATTGTATAATGGAATTATTGAACGCAAATCTCGAAGCTGTTTTAGCCAATAACAAAAGCAGTTTAGAGCAGTTTTTAAATGAAAACAAGGTGTCTAAAGTTGAAGATTTAACTTTAGGCACTCTTGAGCTTTTCTGTTATAGAAATGATATAGATTTTGTCAATTTATTATCCTACAATATGTCAGTTGACCTAAAAAAAGCAAAGAAAATAAAATTGTTAATTTTAGATGTTGATGGTGTAATGACAGATGCTGGAATGTTCTTTACGGAGAATGGCGATCAAATTAAGAAATACAACGCCAAAGACGGAATGGCAATTATGGCTCTGAAAAACTCTGGTGTAGAGGTTGGAATTATTTCTTCAGGTTTTAAATTGGAAATGGTAAAAGCAAGAGCCGAATTGTTGAAAATTGAACACCTTTATGTTGGACGTGATCCAAAAATAGACATTCTTAATGCTTGGTGTGAAAAACTGAATATTGATTTGTCGGAAGTTGGGATAATTGGCGATGATGTCAATGATATGCAAGTAATGAAAAGTGTTGGCTTCTCTGCTGCTCCCTCAGATGCTGTTCCAGTAGTTAAAGCACAGGTTGATTTAGTTTTAAACAGTAAAGGCGGTCGTGGTTGCGTTCGAGAGTTTATCGACAACTATCTGCTATACGAACCATTGCAAGGATAGTAAAACCAACTTAATAAGTAGTGTTTACTCATCTACAGCGCATGCTTTAGCTTTGCTTTTAACTTCAGTCTTCAGCTCATTCTTAATTTTATTCTCAATTTCACTTTGAGCAGGTGATTTCAATTCGCTGTCAATTTCTAGTGCATTTAAAAAAGCGGCATTTGTTCCTAATTCTGCTAATGAAGCGTCAAAAGATTGGGCTTTGTACCTCTCTTCTTTTTCTTTCCATTTTGACTTTTTACTTTCTTGTAAGTACATGATTTCTTAATTTGTGAGTAGTAATGCAAGAATAAGTCCAATTTTAATAAATCTTTTGATTAGAACCCTATTTCTATCAAAGTTTTTTGCGAAAAAAAGCCCCGTCACTATCGACGAGGCTCTTAATCTATGAGTTAGCTTTTTTAATCTACTTGCATAATTAATACACCTAATTGAGTATTCAAACCCATAATTGGTGTGGCAGCATAAGTCGAATTGTCATAAACCTTTGTTAAAGGGTCTTTAGTGTCAATTAATTCCTTCTTATCAAATACAGCACCTTCGTCCTTCTTGTTTGTACTCAAAATCGTAACTCCAGTATTTTGATTTACCAATAACAATCTATCAACATTTGCATTGTTAAGTGATTGAACAAAATATTGATTGACTTGATTCATGTTGTCCGCAATCATTTCGCTACGTATTGCTAAAGCTAATGTGCTAACCAATTGTTTCAAATGTTCACCCTCAAGCACTTTGATTTCTTCTTTATGGGTAGTGTTAATTTCTGTAATTTGTTTTTCATAAGTGGATTTTGTCGAATTATTAGCAATATACCCCCAAATTATGCTAACAAAGAGCAGTAATAGTAAAAACAGACTCATGAAATGTCTTTTCCAAAATGGCTTTTTCTTTTCAGTCATGCTTTCTTTTGAATTTGTTGCTGTCTTCTCACCTGATGAAGAAGCATCTGTTCCTTCATACTTTACTGGTGTTTTGTCCTTGTCTTCTGATTTCATTAATCAATTTTTTTTAGTATAATACTCCCTTCTTGAGATTCTATCGTCAAATGTAAACCTTTGTGACTATAAATAGGTTGACTTCTTAAAATAGATAATATTTCATTTTCTAAATTAGAGGTTTCTCCACAGTACATCTTAGTAGATGAAAGTGGTTCTATAATCATTTTGTTATATTCAAATTTTAATCCACCATTCACCTGATTACAACCAGCAAATCCACTCATTTGTTTGGTTACTAAATTAAACTCAAAATGAGGCAACTCTTTAGGAAACTGGTCTGCCGTAACTTCTACTCCGTTAAGCATAAAAAGTGCCCAGATGTCATGTAGCTGCGGTGTACCACGGTAATAACCACAACCAGTATAGTCCAATCCGTTTTTCTCATTGTTTTTTCTCACCATGATATTCACTTGCTTTCCATCTCGTAAGCAATCAGCAATATCAATGTTTACAAGAAGGATATGAGTTTCATTATTTGCTGAAATAGTTACCACATCTGCTCCTTGGGCTACTTGTTTCTCACTGTTTTTAGCCAAAAATTGGATTTCATTTTTTTCATCTGTAAAAACGATTTGCCCATCAAAAGTGATAGATAATTTCCAAGAGTCTTCTACTGATTCCGCATGGAAATCAACACTGCTGATGTCTTGATGTGCAACTTCTGTCGTCACGCTTTCATTATTTTTAGTTTCTCTTTCTTTTGAATTGCCGCAAGACCCAAGTGATAGTAGGGTAAAAGGCAATAGCATTAATGTTATTTTTTTCATTCTTGTTATTTGTGCTGTTAATTATACATATTAAATGTAGTTATTCTTATCCAATTTCAGCCATTCTATAGTAGAATTCGCAAAAATATCTTCTTTTACTTGTTGAGATAAATCGCTGTCTTCAATAAATTTCCCAATTTCAAGGTCACCTAATGGGAAAGGATAATCAGAACCCAAACATATCTTTTTACTTCCTTGCATTTTTATTAAATACTTCAACATATCAATGTCATGAGTAATACAATCAATCCAGAATTTCCCAATGTATTCTCTAGGGTTTACCTCATTGTCTATTGCAACCAAATCTGGTCTGCAATTGTATCCATGTTCAATTCTTCCAATGGTAGATAGAAAAGAACCTCCTGCATGAGAAAAGCAAACACGGAGTTCTGGCAGTCGTTCCAATGTTCCACTGAAAATTAAAGAACAAGCAGCACGAGAAGTTTCAGCGGGCATTCCAACTAACCAAGGCAGCCAATATTTTCGCATTTCATCAAAACCCATCATGTCCCAAGGATGAATCATAACTGCCATTCCTAATCGTTCACAGGCTTCGAAAATCGGAAAAAAACGTTCTTCACTTAAATTAAGTCCGTTTATATTAGATCCAATTTGAATGCCTTTCATTCCCAATTTGGCAATGCGCTCTAATTCTTGAATCGCTAATTCAGTGTCTTGCATTGGTATTGTTCCCAATCCAATATAGTGTCTAGGGTAGCGGTCTACTAAATCTATAATGTGGTCATTTAGAAATTGACTTACTTCAAGCCCATCTTTCGGTTTTGCCCAATAGGAAAACAGAACAGGAATTGTACAAACTACTTGAACGGAAGTATTGAACTCTTCATATTCTTTGATTCGGACATCTTCTTCCCAACAGTTTTCTTTGATGGTTCTAAAGTATTTTCCACCTTGAATCATATCTGCTTTTCCATCATCTCGCTCTTCCAAATATATAAAGTCCCCATAGCCAAAATTTTTCGTCCAGTCTGGAAGTGTTTTAGGGATGATGTGAGTGTGCATATCGATTTTCAACATAGTTTTTTAGTTTTTGGATTACTTAAGTGTGACAAAATACCAAATATATACGTGAATTACTTTGAAAAATCTAGAAATACATTGCCTTTTGTGGCTCTATATGGATTTGTGTGGGTGCAATTGAATAATAAATTTATATCATTTACATTGAAAAGTCACGACTCATTATGAATTATAGTCATGTTCTGCACTCAGAGTTGAATTACAAAAACTTACTTCAAAATCTCAACGTGAAGAAATGCGCTAACCTAGGAGGTAACTCCTAGGCTTATTAATAAAGAAATCAATAAAGTATCTGAAAGGACGGCACATGCTGTACTTTTCCAGAGTAAATTCCCATTTAAAAGCAAGATGAGAGTTTAAAAAACTTTTCTTGGCAAAGTGGATATGGATCGTTTTCAGTAAATCCTACTGAAACGGATATAGTTATAAATTAAATTGGGCTACCCCTTTAAGTCGCAGATTGTAACAGCAAATTTACTTCACTTCCAATTTCATGGTTTTGTATCGATAATCAGGATGACAAGCTTAATAGTGTTAGGAGGCAAAAATCAGGGTTTGGAA